>Ga0302320_10001533_pt1 | contig 55314 bp, 47 predicted proteins | sample Bog_T0_3_FD_202130 | JGI IMG/M metagenome (GOLD analysis project Ga0302320, IMG submission 202130) | Peat permafrost microbial communities from Stordalen Mire near Abisko, Sweden - Bog_T0_3 | ecosystem: Environmental > Terrestrial > Soil > Wetlands > Peat | place: Sweden: Abisko, Stordalen Mire...
CAAGACCCAGGGTAGCGATGCTCGCATCATCCATCTCGCGTGCCATCGTCTGTTCGATCCAATTGAGCCAATGGCGTCTGGGCTAGCTTTGACTCCGGAAAAGAACGGAGATGGACTATTGCTAGCATACGAAGTCATGCGGAATCTGCACCTAAACGCCGACCTTGTTGTACTGTCAGCCTGTCAGACCGGACTTGGGAAGGTTGAGGGCAATGAGGGAATCAATGGATTGACGAGGGCTTTTGAGTACGCAGGCGCAAGGAGCGTCCTAGTGTCGCTTTGGAATGTAGACGACAAGAGCACGTCTGAGTTCATGAAGCTGTTCTACGGAGCACTAAGAGAGGGTAAACCCAAAGATGTCTCTCTGCAGTTCGCCGAAATCCAGCTTCGCAAGAAGCATCCGTCTCCCTATTATTGGGCTGCTTTTACTTTGCGCGGCGACTGGCAGTAGGTAGCAGATTTCCGATCGATACCAGATCGGGTTAGGTATTACCAAGGTGGTGAGAATTCAATCTGAGTCGGCGAAGCCAGCGATCCTAGAAAAGGACAAGTCGGTCAACATTGGGCTCCCGTAACAGGGTCTCTCCCGACGCTGATGTACTGACTGTCGCGCCGTACGGCGTCTGGAATCGTGGCCCGTCGATCAGGAATGCACAACTCGTGCCACGGAGGAGCAATTTGGATTTCCAGGTTGAATGTGGCAAGGCTGGTGCTGCAACAGTGTCGATCCAAGCCTTTGCGATCCCCTTGCCGCTCCGTCCAAGGTTGTCAGTCAAGCCTGATGAAACACGCTTCAATCCGTAACTAGCTGGGTCTCGCCGAAAGGATGCCGACGAAGAACTCGTGGAACGGACAGAATTCTCCGCTAAGGACGCTAAAACTCAGCTTTTCGCGTTGCTCTCATCCCTCAATTACCTAGCAATTCTCCCGGGTTATTTTCCCGCTTAATCTCGGTCAGAGATATTTCAGGGCTCTTCAGTATCATTCGAATGTTCTCTTGCAAGTTTAGAGGGTTCACACCCTGGAAGCTTACGAAGAGATAGCACATCGCTTTACGTGAGGCATTCGGCGCTGAAAACGGCACGTGCGCCATTGCAAGGAAATCAGGGACTAGTGAATGAATCTAAGAACGGAAAAGGATTCGTGTGTTCTTGAAAGCGGCTTGCGAGAAGACATGCGACACCAAATCCAAACCCTACATGACCTTCCTATAGATTTGACCTCCCGGAATGGAAGTCTTCTCTTCATGCCAGGCAGACACGAATTAAAGTCAGAGTCGAACACGGTTGATTGACCACGCTCGACGATTGAATCTAGCCGTCGCAAGAGATTTTTCTTGAATTCTCCGATTGATTACCGTTTTTCCAATTGATATCGACTGAGGTCCAAAAAATGAACATGAATTCTCTGAATCCCTTAGACCTTCCTCTTGTGAGGCAATTGGTGGCAACGCCAGATGGTGCAGGTGGATTGCTCGAACGCGGCACTTTCAGAACGTATTTGCCGTTCCCAACTGACAAGGTTTCGCTCGTACCTCGCGTGCCCCGATCCAAACATTCCGATCGAGTAACCGTTCGACTAGCCCGGGTATTAACACTGTTCGTACTCCTCGTCTTCTCTGTCCTCGTAAGTGCTCAAACACCTACCGCGCCATCGCTCCTTTGGCATTCTGACGGATGGAGCAACGGGACACCAGTCCACACTTCATTCTCGGGGGATGGCAGCGCGATTCTGATCTATAACAACTCCGGCTTTAGCGTTTACAATACTTCTACCGATAAGCTAGTTGCACGGGCGGACATTGTACGGCATTCCAGTAATTCCTCGTGCACCGCAGCGTGCCTTTCAAAGGATGGGAGTACGGTTTACTATGCCGACTACTCTCAGCTCGTTATTTTTGACGTTTCAACGGGAAACCAGACTTACCCATTATCAGCCAGCGGCACGGTTCAAGCGATGTGCGTGTCTGATGATGGATCGAACCTAGGCTTCGTGACCGCCAACAACAACGCTTACATATACAATCTGAGCACGGCTGCTCTAAGTAATAACTTTGCGATTTCAATGAAAGGAAATACCGGTTCACCAACGTCGATGAACTTCATTGATGGTGGACAGGAGGTCGTCTTCGATGGTCCGACAATATACAATCTAACAGGTTCGCAGATCAATGCTATAAGCAATTCTATTGTATATCCCGTAGTCGTTTCATTCGACCGGAATACCCTTTACACCGTATCATCAAACGGGAACCTTACGGCATATGCTGCGAGTAATCTAGGGGTTCTGTGGTCGGTGAGCATACCGGCCCCCCATTCTGTACCTGCGCCGAGTTCGGACAACCAAGCTGTTTTCATCGCAACACAGATTGCCGGTTACTGGACGGTATATGGCTATTCGTTGAACAACGGCACAGTCCTGGCTTTGCTGCCTTACAATTTAAGCGTCCCGACCTCTAGTGCGACCGATACGCCGACAATCGCGACGTCTTCACAAGGAAACGAAGCACTCGTTGGGCCGGGAAATCAAAATGAACAGGTCGCTGATTTAGCCAATCTCAATACCTCAATTGGTGGAGGAACTTATGTCAGTCAGCTTTTTGAAGGATCTTCTGCTACACGCACATATAGCGTCAGTTCCAGCAATGGCTCTCAGTTTGTAGCCGATGATCTCCACGATTCGGGCAACAAAACTGCACTTAGAGGTGCTTCGACGGGAAGCACAACTGAGCTGGCTGCTGGTGGTCTGGTCATCAGTCCCGATTCGCTGTACTACCTAGAAAACGTAAATGAAAACATAAATGTTGATTCGGTTAGCACTGGTCAAGTCCTCGCTTACTTCCCGGCTGGTTCGGGCCCAGGCGGGTTTGGCTGGGGAGCATCAAGCAGCCAATTCTACGTTTTCGAAAACAGTGTCCTAAACCTTGAGTCGTTTGATGGAACTTCAATCAGCACGGTGGCGAAAATCGGTACATCTAACTGGTCAGACCCACTGACATACAGTAGTGATGGGAAGTATTTGGCCATTCTAAACCTCAATGGCTCGGGGATAATTCAGATATTTGACACGTCCACTGGAAAATTGACAGGCACGATATTGCCCGATATCAACAGCAACGGCATTGTTAGGATTGATGCAGCTGTTTCTGGTCAGTTGGGAGTATATGAGACAATTTCCAGCCCGGCTCATGACAACGAATATCGGGTTTTTAACATTTCCAGTGGAGTTGCGACTCAAGTTGGCAATACGATCAAATATGTGTTTCCTAATTCAGCGTACAGTAGCGACGGATCAATATCGCCTGATGGTCGTTACATTACACTGATGGACAGTTCAGATCCAACGGCGCCGGAAACGCGTGCTCAAAATGCGGTTCGTATCTATCGCGCTTCTGACGGAACGCTACTCCAACTTTGGAGCCCCGTACCTGGAGACTATTGGCACGCAAGTCACATGTGTTTCAGTTCTGATTCGAGCGTATTGTCGATCGAGTCGATCCAAGACGTGGGGTCTATCTTTGGCTTCGCGCTGCCTCCAACCCAGTTACAAATGACCCTCAGCCCGACCACAGTGACCGGGGGGCAGGGAGCAACGTCAACAGGAACACTCAGATTCGACAGTCCGGTTCCAGTTACAACAAAGGTCGTTCTGACCAGTTCGTCGCCAGGAGTTGCGCCCGTCCTAACCTATGTTGTTATTCCTGCGGGATCTACCAGCGGGACATTTACAATCACCCCTACCGCAGTGACAGCTATTACGGCGGTTACGATTACTGCTGTGGACGCGAATGAACCCGCCCTGAGCGCTTCAGCGACGCTTACAATCGATCCTCCTGGAAACGTAACCTTAACCGGCATCTCGGTGTCGCCGACTTCGGTAGTCGGTGGAACACCTTCAACGGGAACGGTCACGTTGAGCGGCAATGCACCCTCTGGGGGCGTTATTGTAACTCTCTCATCGAATAGTGTCGACGCAACCGTGCCGCCAAATGTAATGGTTGCAGCCGGCTATTCCACTGCTCCCTTTACGGTAACGACGACCGCTGTTGCGACGTCAACAAGTACTTTGATTACTGGCACACTCGGGAGCAGCACAGCGTCAGCCACGCTGACGGTCGTACCTCCGACAGTAACTAGCCTCTCATTCTCCCCAAATCCCGTCGTTGGTGGTAATCAAGTTACGGGGACAGCCACTTTAAATGGGCCAGCGCCCACAGGTGGGATAGTCGTTTCAATAACGTCAAGTAGTGCGTATGCTCAGCCGCCAACTAGCGTGACAATCGCAGCGGGGGCGACTTCGGTTAACTTTACAATTAACACAACGAATCCTCAGTCGGCAACGACCGCAACGATCACAGGGACGCAGGGCACCACTTCGGTATCTGGGCAACTGACGATCAATCCGGCGGCAGTCACACTAACTGGCGTCTCGCTTTCGCCGACAACCGTTCTGGGTGGTTCCTCCTCAACGGGCACGGTGACACTCAGCGGACCGGCGCCAACGGGCGGGATTGTGGTTACGCTGGCTTCGAGCTATAGCAAAGCAGCTGTTCCGTCCACAGTTACGGTTCCGGCTGGGGCTTCGATGGGAACATTCCTGGTCACTACATCGGGCGTTCAGAGTAATTCAACGGCCACGATTACGGCGACCTTTAACGGATCGTCTCAAACTGCTGTCCTGACAATCGACGCTCCAACCCTTCTGAGCGTCACCATTTCTCCTGCGTCGGTAGTGGGAGGAAGTAAGGCAACCGGGACAGTCACCTTGTCGGGTCCGGCAGCGACTGGCGGGGTTGGAATAAGTCTCTCTTCGAACAGCACAAACGCCACTGTACAGTCAACCGTTACCGTTGCGGCAGGAGCGACAACGGCCATCTTCAGCATCAACACAACAGCGGTGGGGAGTTCGGTCATAGCGACGATCACGGCTAACCATGCCAGTGTTTCTCAAACGGCTACATTGACCATTAATCCGGCCACATTGTCGGGCCTATCGCTGGCGCCGAGTTCCTTAATTGGAGGAGCCGCTTCGACTGGTACGGTGGCTCTGAATGGACCCGCGCCCGCCGGGGGCTTGGTGGTTAGCCTAAGTTCAAACAACTCGAACGCGACGGCGCCTGCATCGGTAACCGTGGCCTCCGGGGCAACGACGGCGACCTTTACGGTTACGACGGCGGCGGTTTCTGCTGTCACTAGCGCAACGATTACCGGCACGCTGAACTCCGTAAGCTTGACGGCTACCCTCACGATTAATCCCTCAACGGTCGCAGGGGTCGCCCTCAACCCGACATCGGTTATCGGCGGGTCGAGTTCGACGGGCACGGTCACCTTGACCGGACCGGCCCCGACGAGCGGCGCAGTCGTCACTCTATCATCCAGCAACGCAACCTACGCTGCCGTGCCCGTTTCGGTGACGGTTGCGGGTGGGGCGACGTCTGCTACGTTTACCGTTACGACAACGGCGGACCAGAGCACGAAGACGGCGGTCATCACGGCTGGGCTCAACAGCTCGTCCAAGACCGCGACGCTTACCATAACGGCTCCGGCATTGGCGAGCGTCACGTTGTCTCCGGCAACTCTCGTCGGTGGCGGCAAGACGACCGGTACGGTGACACTCACCGGTCCCGCAGCTACGGGCGGGGTCGGGATCAGCTTGTCGTCGAACAGCACGAATGCTCCGGTACAGACCAGTGTTACGGTTCCGGCGGGAGCCACTTCGGCGACCTTCGTGATTAGCTCGACTGTGGTTACATCCGCAGTCACCGCGACGATCACGGCGACTCACGGCACGGTCACGGAGACGGCGACGTTGGCGATCAACCCGTATCAAGTAACGGCTATCACGGCGAACCCAACCGCGATTGTCGGTGGAGATACAGCGGAAGGAACAGTCACTCTCAATGCAGCCGCACCTACGGGTGGTGTTGCGGTTAGCCTGTCCAGCAATTCCACTTCGGCAGGAGTTCCGGCCACGGTGACGGTACCGGCAGGCGCTTCATCGGTTAGCTTCTCAATCACTACAACACCGGTGTTAACGGCTACGAACCCGACAATCCAAGCTTCGATCGGAAGCAACTCCACAAGCCCGGTTACTGTAGGCGTCACCGTCAATCCTCCGACGATCCTCGCAGTAGCATTCTCGCCTCAATCCGTTGCGGCGGGACAATCAACGACCCTGCTCGTTCTGCTCAGCGGACCGACCGCGGCAGGCGCAACCCTCAACGTCACGTGTAATTCCACTCGACTCACCGTCGGCTCAACCCTGACGTGCGTAGCGGGAGAATTCTATCAGACATTCACGCTCCCAACGACCCCTGGCCCAAACACGACGGTCAACGTGACCATCTCGTACAACGGCACTTCTGATTCTGACGTGCTTACGATCACCTCGTAACACGTTCGAAGCATTACTCGGTGGTTCGAGAAGGCTCCCCTCAGAGTTTCCGAGGGGAGCCTTCTCGCTTTCAAACTGGTTGCTGATGCCTATATCCGGAACACCGCAGCGCTTAAGCCTTAAGAGGTGTAAATCTTGGAACGGCCCAAGTGTCAGTTTGCCCCAGTAAGGTCGGTGTTTTCTCGGCTCTGACCTTGTAGGAAACGGCAGCCAAACCCGTCGGTTTTCGCCGCCTTTAGTCCTAGACTACCCGCTTGCGCGCTCGGCTCCAAATTCGTCAAGCGTGCTCACGCCGCCAGGCGACTATAGTGCCTAAGTCTGATTCACATCAATCTGACCCGGTTTTCCATCAAGACGGCAACGCCATCGCATCTGCTTCGGCGAAGCATTCGGACAGGTAATCGGTTCTCCATTGCCCGATTGAAACCCCATCTTTGCAGACGCAAGGTCAACCGTTGCGTGACGGCATCGGCCCAGATTTGGGTTCCCAGCCAGATGCCTATTACTAACCACACACACCCAGTAAAATTACTGGTTTTATCACATTTGCCGTGAAATTCAGATATGGTCGATTCTAATTTGTTAAGATCCAGACAAGTCGTTGCAAAAACCAGTCTACCGGATTGGGTGAATCTACAAGTTCACCAAATTAAACGACTGATCATCATTCGGATGTTCGTCCCCACTACATTTGCCCAATGGAAGCCTTTTCATCGAGTCTGGAATCGTCCACATTCAGAACCCACGACTGGATCGACTTCTGGCTGATGGACGAATCAGTCAGGCCTTTGACTCTACAGCGCAGTAGGTTGAAAACGAGTCCTCTTTTTTGTTTCATAGCCAACTAATTCAATTAATCTCCTCAAAGCTGAGGACCTCGAATATGTTTAGGACCGAAGGCTGTTCGTTATAGCTTGGCGTCCTTCTAGCCATTAGGGCCATGCTCGGCCCTCTTTTTAGAACATTCAATATGAAAACTCTAATCTGCTTCATACGTCTTTTTACTTCGCTTATCTTTGCCTGTCTAGCGGGGCGAGTTTTTGCTGGCCCCTGGATAGCACCACATTCGAACTTAGGGGGATTCGAATCGCTGCCGCTACCAATCGCCTGCAGGCAAGAGCCCGTACGGACTTCCGTTCCTCATCCATTTCCGGAGGATAACCTAGTCGATAAGCCAAGGCGCTCGGATCGACCCCGTCCTTCAAGTGCGACAATCCTTGGCGTTGACGTCTCCCAATATCAGGGTAACATTAACTTCTCGCAATTAAATGGCGCCGTTAGCTTTGCGGTGATCAGGGCAGATTACGGCGCCCCCGATCCAGGCCAATCCTACACGCAATATGCAGACACCAAATTTGCCCAGAATCGGGCGAACGCTGAGCAACAGGGAATGGAAATTGGTTTCTACCATTACGCCTACCCACAGTACAATTCGGCTGACGCCGAAGCACAGTGCTTCATCGATAACGTCGGAAGTCTGAAAGCAGGGGAGTTCGTATGCCTCGATTTCGAAGAATGGTCTTATACCGGCGACGTCGTCAGTTGGTGCAAGACCTGGTTGGACGACGTGCAAGCCGGGCTTGGGGTTCGTCCGCTGCTTTATATATCGTCGTCCCGAGCAGCAAGTAGTTCTTACAACTGGTCATCCGTCATCAACGCCAATTACGGTCTATGGGCGGCGGAGTGGTCAGGTAGCCCGACGACGACTCCACCGACAACACAATGGCCCTTCATGGCCATGAGGCAATACGATGACAACGGTTCGGAGCCCGGAATTTCCGGCGCAGTCGATCAGGACGTCTTCTACGGAAGCCTTGCGCAGTTACAGCAATATGGGTTCCAAGAACCGGCAATCAACTGGGTCGGGACGCTTCCACCTCAGTATTGGTACAACGCCAATGAAGAATATCCGTATCAAGCTTCCGGTTCCGGCCCCCTGACTTGCAAGGAGATCATTGACGGCAACGTCGTGGCAACCTATACGACATCAAGCGGGTATCTCAATCTCCAAGCTGCTCCAAATGACGGCTGGCACGAACTATGGGTTGAAGTATCCGATAACTTTGGAAACAAGGCTGACACATCGCACTACTTCGGCGGGTGGGATCTGACACCCCCCTCGGTGACCTTACAGACCGGCACTCCGCAGCATTGGTACAACGCAAGCAACGTCCCGGCGTCATTTCAATGGCTTTGCGATGAACCCGAAGATGATGCGGGGATATGGCACTACCAATACAAATGGGATTCGAATTCATACTCGGATTGGATCGACAATCCGAACGGGCCAGATCAAAATCACCATCGACCCGGATGTACAGGCACTGCCTCTCCAAGCAGTGGAAAGCATTCGCTCTATGTACATGCTCAAGATGACGTTTGGAATGGAACGAATCACACTGGAAACGACACCGTCGTTGACCTCGGTGAATTCTGGATCGATACGACTCCCCCGGTTGTCACATCGTTTACAACATCTGTGCCCTCTCCGTCCAATGCGGCAAGCATCGTAATCACGTGCACTGCCACCGACGACCTCTCCGGTGTCGATCACATCAACATCACAGTCGACGGGGCGATCATCGGCACAATTACTGGAGGAAGCGGTTCCGTGACATGGAATACGACATCGTATTCCAAGGGCAGCCACACCCTTTCCTCCGTCGCATATGATGTCGCTGGAAACTCGGCGCCCGGAGTCTCGTTGCCGTTTATCCTTGGGACCAGTCAACTCAGCAGTGTTTCGCTCTCTCCATCGACGGTCACGGGCGGTTCGTCATCGACCGGGACGGTCACTCTGACCGGACCTGCGCCGACCGGTGGGATAGTTATCGCTTTGTCGTCGAGTTACAGCCGCGCAACGGTTCCGGCAACGGTTACGGTCGCATCGGGAGCGACGACCGCTACCTTCACGGTCAACACCACCGGAGTCCAGAGTACGTCCACAGCGACAATCACGGCGAGTTCCAATGGTACGTCGCAGACGGCGGTCCTCACCCTCAATGCACCTACGCTGCAAAGCGTCAGTATTTCACCTACGTCGTTGATCGGAGGGAATAAAGCAACCGGGACGGTGACGCTATCCGGACCTGCCGCAATTGGCGGAGTTGGCATTAGCCTTTCCTCAAGCAGTACAAGCGCGCCAGTGCAGGCAAATGTAACGGTTGCGGCGGGAGCCACCATGGCGACGTTCCCGATCAACACAATGACGGTTTCAAGTTCAGTCACGGCTACAATCACAGCTAGCCATAGCAACATTTCTCAGACCGCGACGCTCACGGTTAACCCTGTCGGGCTCAACGGGCTCTCTCTGGCGCCGACAACTCTGATCGGTGGAGTGAATTCGACTGGGACAGTCACGTTGAACACGGCAGCGCCAACTGGTGGCACGATTGTCAATCTCACCTCAAGCAGCACGAATGCGAAGGTTCCGGCAACCGTCACGGTGGCTGCAGGCGCAACTTCCGCCACCTTCACCGTAACGACATTGACGGTTTCAGCGACGACAAGCGCCACGATTACTGGAACCTTGAATTCAGTGAGCCTGACGGCTGCGCTTACGATCAATCCCGCGACTGTTACAGGCGTCTCACTTAATCCGTCATCGGTTACTGGCGGGTCGTCCTCAACCGGCACGGTCACATTGAATGGACCGGCTCCGGCTGCAGGCATCGTCGTTACGTTGTCGTCCAGCAATACGACGTACGCAACCGTTCCAGCATCGGTATCCGTTGCTGCGGGCTCGTCGACCGGCACATTTACCGTCAGTACGGCGGCTGACCAGAGCACTAAGACAGCGGTGATTACTACAGGGCTAAGTGGATCTTCTCAGGCAGCTACCCTGACCATCATACCGCCGGCTCTGGCAAGCTTAAGTCTGTCACCCACAACTCTGGTTGGCGGAGCCAAGGCGACTGGCACGGTCACTCTGACCGGGCCGGCAGCAGCAGGAGGGGTTGGTGTTAGCCTGTCATCAAGTAATACGAGTGCTACGATACAGGCAAATGTCACCGTACTCGCGGGAGCCACGTCAGCTACCTTCCCGATCAATACGACGGTCGTCACGACTGTGACAACTTCGACGATCACGGCTGCTCACGGAACGGTGACAGATACGGCGACCTTGACGATTAACCCCTATCAGGTGAACTCGGTCACAGCTACTCCAACTTCAGTTATCGGCGGCGATACATCGGAAGGGACGGTCACGATCAGTTCCCCTGCTCCAACGGGTGGGCTTCCGGTGAACCTGTCCAGCAATTCGACTTCGGCAGGAGTTCCGGCCACGGTGACGGTACCGGCGGGAGCGACATCGGTTGGGTTCTCAATCACCACGACGCCGGTGGCTACGGCAACAAGCCCAACCATCCAGGCATCGATTGGGACCAGCCAAGCGACTGCAAGCATAACGGTCATTCCTCCTACCATCGTCGCGATTGTGTTCTCGCCACAGTCTGTAGCGGCAGGCCAATCCACGACGCTCTACGTCCTTCTCAGTGGGCCGGCGCCGGCGGGAGCGACGCTCAACGTCACATCCAGTTCGACCCGGCTGACGATCGGTTCGACCCTGACATGTGTAGCCGGACAAACGGTGCAAACGTTTACTCTGCCGACAACAGCGGGGCCGCCTGCTTCGGTTAGCGTCACTGTCTCCTACAACTCCAGCTCGGAATCGGATGTACTGACGATAACCTCGTAGCGCACCGGAATCTAGCCGACCTGAAACCCAAAATCCCCTCCCTATGGAGGGGATTTTCTTTTGAGTTGGGTGCTGTTGGCAGGTTCTAAGAGGGTCACTCGCCATCAACCGCGTTCCGAATTGGCATCTTTGATTGCTTTGATGACAGAAGTCGTTGAGGATACGGGGAATTGAATGTATACGGGTGACTCAGTCAAGATCACTTTTTGGGTGTCCACCGGATTGCCCATCGTGTCGACAGATTGAGTTCCTGCTGGCGCGACGATGATGGACTTGGCCCCGATGGTCCAGGCTACGGCCACCGCTTGTTTGCCGGTGTCGAATACCATTGCATAAACGCCTGATGGCGAACGCCAGGACTGAATCGGTCTCGGATGGGCGCCCATGAGGGAACAGAATTCGGCGGTTGCGGCGGCTACTTTTCTGGGCACGCCACCCTCATCGAACAGACAGCATTCGGTCTCGGGAAAATTGACCGACGCATTCGTTCCAGCGTGGATGAACACCCGTTGGACGCCTTGAGAGAGCATGATCGCCAAATAGCGAAGGGTGTAGTTGGCGCACTGGATCTCGTCAGCCAAAAGACGGGATTCGCCCCAAGCGTTTCCTGAAGGGATGAAGGGCTCTCGCGGCGGAGTGTCGATCCCGTAATACGAAAACTCGGTGATCCAAATAGGTTTTCGTTTACCTCGAACGTCCATCTGCTTGTTCAAAGCCATCATTTCCGGCAAGTATTTTTCTGGCGAAGTCAACCCTGGATACATATGGAGGTTTAGGATATCGATGACGCTCAACAGATCCGCATCGAACATGTCGAAGGTCAACCGGGCGGGATCAGCAGCGGCGCCGCCGATAATCCGACAGGTGGGATCGGCCGAACGGATTGCTTGGGCAGTGGTGCGCAGGAGTGAAACGTAGTCTGCAGGTCCGTACTTTGGCCCGGGTAAGGAATAGCCGGTAAAGATCGGCTCGTTCAAGAACTCCCAAACGTGAACCCGATCTTTGAAGTGGACGGTGGTTAATCTGGCGAAGCGGGCAAGATCCGATGGATCGGAAGGCGCCCAACTCTGGCGGATTCGATCCCCCAGATCGCCAGTGGCTCGAAGGGTTTTCGGGGCGGCCGAGGACCACTCAGACGATGGAAACGGCGGCAATAGGGCGATGACGCCGGACTGGCGATCGAGTACCCGATTGACCTGCTCGTCGGCGGCCTCCCAATCAAATTCGCCTTTCTTAGGTTCGAGTTGATCCCATTTCATCGACCAATCACGATATTGGGATATCCCTACCTTTCGCGCTGCGTCGATGAGATATTGGTCGGCGAAGGCATGATTCATCCCCAAAACAGTTTCACCGTTCACCGGTTTTGGCACGATCGCAATCCGGACATCGGGGGTGATGAGCGTTACATCGGGATCCGTCGACTTGACTCGAATCCGATACCAACCATGCCAATCGGTGGGCAAATCCAGTTTGTGTTGGCCAGGCTTTAGGGTGAGTTTGGGCAAGGCGATCTCTTGTCCAAAGAAATTCGTGGCGGTTAGTAGAAGGTGAACATCCGATCCCCGTCGTTTGGGCTCCGAGCGCTGAAAGTTTAGAGACGGCTGGGCGCCAGTCACAAAGATCCCCGATGCTGCAGATGGCGCCATCGAAACGACGGTTGATGCGTTCGGCGAGTATTGGCTTGGTTCCCTTCCCTTCTCCAACTCGACGTCCCCAATATCGAGTGAGAGCGGTTTAGTTTCCTGCGTTTCTGGGCCAACCATCACAAAGACATAGCGGCGAGAGGGCCAGAACGTGTAGTGGTATCGGGCCCAACCAGTTTCAACCGAGATTCGATGCTCGTCTTGCCGAACCCCTTCTGGGCCCGTTTCTGGGTCCATGGACACAAATCCCAGAATAGCGCTTCCACCTTTGCGGTTTGCGCGAAGATCGCAGGATAGTGTATAGGGCTGGTTGGGAACGACCGGAATCCAACGCTCATTTGCCGCAAGGCACCGAGTCTGCGGCTGCATCGTCGCTCGCGGATAGTCCGTTCCCAAGAAGACCGTATCGCCTGCGCCGAGACGGACTCTCAAAAATCGTGGATGAGCGGACTCGGCGGAATTCACGACGTTTCCACACAGGTGAGCGAGGTTGTCTCCCCAACCAACCGGGATGCCGTACGAGGACCATCCGGCGGATCCCACTTCAAAGCCACCGTTGGGCACGAGGTTGCGACCTGAGCTGCTCGGGACGACGTTCGTGTATTCAGATCTTGGGATGCCAGCTTCCACCAAATGAACATCTGAGAGGTAGAAGTCTCCGGTCTCGGTGAACCAGATCTGCAGGCGGCTGGAAGGGCCAACCGTTCGAGTCGCTTTGAAGTAGGTTCGGAACCGGCGCCACTGCGGGCCAACCGAAATCTCACAATCGAGTCCGCAGTTTTCCCATACGGACGTGTCAGAGATCGCGACCGAAACGGAGCCGCCGAGAAGGCTCTGTTCGCGGGTCAAACAATCGAACTCGTAAGTCTTCCCTGCTTCTAGGTTCACAAGTCCGACTTGGGCGATCATTGCGTGATCGTCGCCGCCGGATCCGGCAAATCGGGTGCATGAAAGGTGCGCACATTGCCGGCCGACTTCGGTGACGGACGTCAGCGTCTGCACTACCGCTGACCGGTTCCCAGTAGCTTGCCATCCAACTGGCACTCCATCGGTTATCCTTGAGAAGTCGCCATTAGTAACCAGATTTGACGCCTGCAAATGGCCCAAGGCCAAACTGAGTGCGTACAGAACGGCGGAAAAGCACATCGATGAGCCCATATCCCTCCAAGCCATGTTGGCCCGGCTTGAAGGGTACTTCATAGGAAGTCGATTCTGGGCTCGCTCCCATGTGAGCTCCTTCCGAATAAGCAACCCTGAACAAGACGGTCAGTTCATGCCAGCTATCTTTCGGATTTCTCGGGCTTCGTCCAGAATATTTGTCCCAGACAAACTTGCGACATGGTTAGCCCGAATTTGGGCGCCCACCGAAACGAGGTACACCAAGCTAAAGAGAGTCAACCCTATGCAAGTGGCAGTTCTGGTCGCTTGGGCGACCTTGGGGGTAAAGAGCGCGCCTAGGCAAGTGGCCAAAATTGCAATGCCCGCTAGGTCGGTGGCTGGGGTGGCCCTTCTAATTTGATCGATTGTGAAGAGCGCACTTGCGCCGACAATCATCACAAAGAACACGATCAGAGTAACCCATGGGGTCAAACTGGCGGCTTTGTCTGACTTATTGATCCACGCCAGACCAAGTGCAATCGCAAAAGCAATTCCCGCAACGTTGACCGGACCATCCTTTATGGCAAGCGATGCGGCAACTAAAGCAGCGCCAGCAAGCATAGAGATTCGGTTTCGATTATCGACGCTAACCAGCCAGGGCAAAATCGCTACAAATAAACAGAATGCAACGGTCGCCCATGCCAAGCCGCTTAGTACGAGCGACGTTTTGTAAACGATGACTGGTAGTATGAGCGCGATCGCTCCCGTCAGGATCATGGCTGGCCGCTTATCCAGGCGCAGGAATGCGAGCACGAGTTGAGCAATTCCGAACAGCAGACCGGCCATCGGAAACTCAGAGCAATCGCAAGGGCTGGTCAACAAGACGGCGGCGAACCAGATTGGAAGGCAAATTAAATGAGGCGCCATCGCCCTAAACGTCTCCGATCGAATTCTCGTGAAAAGCCACCCAATTCTCGCGAATAGAACCGAGAAGACGAGTGCCACAAGGGCTACGCAGGGGACGAAGGCTTCGATAAAGGCCAACCGAACGGCAGTGTTTGCAGTTGTCGACTCGGACGTCCCAGGACTGATCGACTTGAAGTACCTTTCGCTAGACTGAGCCAATCGATGAAGCGTTTGATAGATCTCTAAAGTGCTGGGAACCGGAGGGACGAGATGGGTGGCCAACAGCTTGGCATCGAATTCGGTCGCGAGCCGTTGCCATTCTTCTTCAGACGTCTTTCGTTCATTCACAGTATGCGTAGACCCGTCCCTGCTTGGCGCGGGAATGGGAATCGGATCCTCAAGCGTCAATCGTACATTAGCGAATGCTACGAGCAATCCGATCGCGACGTCCTCGCCACGACAACTCGTGTATTCCGCCTGGATAAGGTCTCGTTTCTCGCTTAGCGTGCCTTTTCTATTCAAATAGCGGGCCATCGATTTCATGTGTGCAAAGTCTGGGAACTCGGTCGAAGCAACGATTCCAGTTTGGATCAACTCGCCCCGGTACCCCTTGGCGGATTTAATCGCTTGCTCCAACAGAGCCGTCTCCTCTCGAAAGTGGTGATCGAATTCAGACTTTGCCGCAGCTGCCTTCAGAGCAAGGGGCATGTCGTCGAGCTTATCGAGACTGACATCGAAGGCAGCACGCATCAGCGGGAAATAAGCGTTCTTTGGTTCGAGGCTCTCTCCACGTAGACACGCCTGATAACCGACCTCAAAATAACCGTCGACCTTTCTGGATTCGGCAGCTTTGTTTCGGGGCCAGTCAGGCGTGCTTCCACCGGCCACGCAGATCATTCTTACTAAGACTGCCCACCCTACCGGATCTTGAGGATGCTCCTTTGCAAATCGTTCAAGTGCCTCAACCCTACTAGGATATGGAGTAAACAATGCCCGTGCAAATTGCTCCGCTTGATCACTGCCAGCATAGGTTTTTGGGTCCATCAGCCAATTCGGCATCGTCGATGACATGTCATCCTCTCCGCCTTGTGGATTTGGATTACGTCGGGCAAGAAGGTCCACTTGATTTCGAAACACCCAGCTTGAGACAGGCATCAGGGCGATCGTGGAGACGATAGATAGGGCAATCAGAGTGCAGATAACAATAGCTTTCATGCCAATTCCCTCCGTGATGCACGCTTGAACACATGGGCGCGGGGAGGCTGGGAGATTGCAGCGGCCTTAATCTCTGCCATTGCGCTGCGGTCTATCGCCAGTTCCAGTGGGACGCCGGAATTCGGATCGACAGGTCCAGATGCGCAGAACATAACGAATCCATATACGAAGAGCGTCGAGCAGATCGGTGCTAAAACAAGGCTCAATAGGCCCCAACGACTCGGGGGCTTAATGGCGAGGGGTGGCGTAGGTATGGAGTCGAGCGCCTGATAGAAACTGCTCAGTTGATCGAGGGGTTCGGGTCTGTTCATTGCTCCCACTTCCTTTGAAATGCTTTTTTCGCGGCATTTAGTCTCGACGCGACCGTCCCTTCGGGGATACCAAGTGCCTCGCCTATTTCACGATAGGTAAGACCCTGTTTGAGCGCCATGCCCAAAAGGGCCCGCTGTTCAGGTGTCAGTTGCCGGAGGATGTCGTAGACGGCAAGGGCGTCAGATGTAAATTCAGTCGACAGCATCGCGCCATGCGGTTGTCTGGATGAACGTTGTCTTTTGAGATATCTCGTCGCGCATCGAACGGTCACTCGCAGTATCCAAGCCAATGGGTTTTCTAAATTTGCGATCTTGCCGGCAGACCTGAAGAGCGTTAATAGAACTTCCTGAGCGACATCTTCAGCGCCGTCCGGCTCACCACAAATTGCGAGGGCACACCGAAAGATAAACTCGCGATATTCAGCAGGATCGGCGTTTGTCTCGACAATTGCCTCTTGCTGAGAGATCTTTCCGTGAAAACTTGAATGCAGCACAATGGCCATGACTAACTAGTAAGAGGCGGTAAAGTCGGCAATCCTTCAAACTTTGCCCCCTATTTTGGAATATTGGTTCCCCATCAAGTCTCCAACTGCGCAACCCCTGGATGCGGGATCGACGTCCAATTTGATCGCTTTCTTGCATACTTGTGGTCATTCAAGAGTGTGCCCCAGGAAGAGGCCCAGGACTCGAAGCAGAAACAAAGACTACTGGGAATAAACCCTTGAGGCAGTGCCGACGGTCAGAGGTTTGGAAATCCCACGGATTGACGCGGTTTCATCACCTTGGGTTGGTAAGGAACCCCGGCACGTTCCAATTTGCACACAGCCAGCATCCATACTTTTTGCGACGAGAAGGCCCTTCCATGCGCGGAGTTCGGAGCCCCTTAAGCAAGGTCTCCGCCAACTGGAGTCGCATTTTACGGGAGATCAAATTCACACGTCCGATCAATCCTGGTAAAGAGGACCAGGCAGGCAGCAAATTGCTAGGTGGGCATTTGAGCTCCTGGGGGTCGATAGATAAACAATCCTCACTAAGGCTTGAGCGCGAGTGGCGATTAACCACATCGGAAGAGGCGGCTATGGCCCATGTGACCAATTGTCGTGTGGTCGGAACACTCGGCACTTTGACCGTGCCCTACCTAAGCCTCTATGACTACGTCGTACCCAAGTGGGCGACCGGACGCGTCAGGGACGTCGACGACTCAAATAGACTCAGGGAAGCACTCGACGGCGACTTACCCGGAGATGAATGAGGGTCCTCAGTTTCGAAAAAAAGCGACCCTATTCAACCCATTCGAAAGGCTCGAATGCGATCACGTCGACAGTTTGCTGCTTGGGGATCGTTACGAGGACGTCGCCGGCTTCAAGATACATTTTCATGATCTGTTTTCCGTCTGCGTTATAGAAAGTCGCGTTGCCAGGCTGCAAGGCCTGTACTCGAAACTTGTGTTCAGACGGCTTCCCGTAGGCCTCGAACTGGAGGTAGGTTCCCTGTTCGGTGCGGGCTACCTGCATCTTTGGGTTTTTCTTTTGCAAAGCGGCCAAATCGGTTTTGGTCATGTGGGCCTGGTCTGCTCCCAACATATAGAAGATGACTCCTCCCAGGATACAAGCCAGAAACATTGGGATGATTTTGGCAAGCGTTTGCATGAGACTAGTCTAGCAGCGCTTTTCGGAAATGCCAGTCCCGTTTTTATGTATCGATAAAAATGCGACCCCTATTTTGAAGCAGGAGGCGCACAGTCGTCGAAAAGCTCAAGCATGTTGTACCAAGTCGTGCACTTGCGCTTGATGAGATCGTGAACGGTGCCGCAGGTTTTGCAGTACCCCAAGTGGTTCCAAACGGTTCGCCTTCGTTCCAAGGCTTCGTTCTCCACATACTTGTCCCAAAGTCGCTGCTTGTCCTTCTCAGACTTGGCTAAATGAATCTGGGTGGCAAAATGGTGCTGCCGATAGGCCTTCAAAATCGAAAAGCAGGCAGCAATCAAACCAATCTCCCAACCAAGGATGAAGGTGATCGTGCTCACCATTATAAAGCTGGTGACGCCTAGAATAATCTCGTCGATCGGCACACTTTTTGAGCGCAAGTCTGTTCTTAAAGTGCCCAATCCGCCGGGCACCTTGAACCATGACTTGCCAATGGGCCCCGTTGCGAGAGAAAGCCCAGTTGGACCAACTTTTCGATCGTCTAGTTCTTCCGCAGTGAATTCAGATAGACTTATGATCTCTTGCCTGCCACAGGCCATGCATGCGGCATCATCTATCGGCTTGATCTTCGCCGGCTCTTCTACAAAGAGGAGATGCTCGGTATACGTATCAATTCTCGCTTCAATCATGTTGTAAACGGCTTGCCTAGATGTTCAGACGCTCAATTAACCGGTTAAGTCGCGAATCTCGCACTCTATAGTACACTCGCTTGCGTGAATTTTGCTCAACAATAGTGAGAATTAACGTGAGATTCGCTCGAAACCTTACACGTTTAAATAGTTTTGCCTTGATGTGATTAAGACATCAAGTGAGCAAAAGTATCGAGGCAGCAGCTGGACCGGCATGATCCACGCGCAAGACCCTTGGGCCAAGAGTCACGCCTCGATCCCCAATGACATTCAATTCAGGTTTCGACCAGCCACCTTCCGGTCCAACTACGATCGTCATTGGATTTGATTTGACATGCAGCGACGGCCCGATACCTTCAACCTCGGACAAGACGACTGCATCGGGTCGGAGCTTAAGGAGTTCGTGGAGACTGGCGGCGACTTCAAAAGTAGGGAGCTTCGTTCGAAAACAGACTTCTGCCGCTTCCCGTGCGATAGCCTGGAGACGGTTTACCCGGTCAGCAGTCTTCTTCTCGTCCCACCTGACAATGGTGCGGTCACTGGGAAACAAAACAAAGTGTGAAACTCCGATCTCGGTGCAGGCACGTACGATCTCATCCATCTTGTCCCCTTTTGGAAGGGCCTGCGCCAAGGTCAAATGGAGTGCGGGCTCCGTTTCGGGGCGGTGAACTTCAATCGGCTCTGCGTAATTGGTCTGCAGTTTGCAGTGGATTAACGTTCCATCTCCAGGGAGGACTGCAATGTCCGCACCGGGCGACAACCTCAAGACCCTTCGGAGTTTGGTCAACTCTTCCGATGGCAAGTCGATATTCCCCTCGGGGCTTGCGTCGACGATAAATACTCTGGGTAGAGACCGTAAAATCAGCATGTGAACGTGGCCGCGACCCAGCCGTCTTCATCCATTTGATCAAGAAGTTGGAAGCCCGCTTGCTCGGCCGCTTGCTTCACGTCAGGCCAGTTGTCGACGATGATTCCGCTTACAATCCAACGTCCTTCGTCAATGATCAGACCGCGAACGTCTCGCGCCAACCGAATGAGAGTGGCACTAATGATGTTGCTCACGACGACGTCCCATTTATCTTCATAAACAAGCACGCCTTCTCCGACGACTGCTTCAAACGAGACGCCGTTTACAACTCGATTTTCTTTTGCGACCTCGACGGCGATGGGATCGATGTCGATGGCAAGAACATCGCTTGCCCCAAGAAGGCAGGCGCCTACCGACAGAATTCCACTTCCACACCCGATATCCAGAACCCGTTTGCCTTTGATCTCCACCCTCTCGAGGAGTTCGAGACATAGTCGAGTGGTTGGATGGTCGCCGGTGCCGAACGCTTGCCCCGGGTCCAAAACGATAACCAAATCGGTATCAATCGATTCAAACTCTTCCCAAGTCGGGCGGACGACAAAGCGGTTGCCGATTCTGCGTGGTTTGAAGAACTGCCGCCAGGAGACCTCCCAGTTGTCCTCCACCAGGTTTCTTGTTTCAACAGACAGTGCGCCTGCATTTCGAAGTGCCGCATCGAGTTCGTTGATCCGGTCCGTCGAACCTTCGACATCCACCAGGCATCCCGTCAAAACGGACCCTTCTTCCAGCGTATTTTCGATTCCGTATTCGCCAAAGATCTCGACAAAGGGTGATAGATCTTGTCCGGGTTCGAATTCAGCCTTAACTTCGATCCAGCTCATCGCTTTTTGTTGAATAGGCCGCCGAGAATGCCACCTTTTTCATCCCCTTTAGGTACTGCTTCGCCTCGAAGCTCGGCGAATTCACGGATTAGCTTTACTTCTGTGTCGCTTAATCGTTGAGGAACTTTTACGTTTACCTGTACGATCAAGTCGCCGCGACGTCCACCGTGGAGAGGAGGCAATCCACCACCTCGGATTGAGATTTGGGTGGCTGGCTGAGTTCCGGCCGGAATGGTGAGTTCAAAGTTATCATCGACACCCTCGATCTCGACTCGATCTCCGAGGGCGGCTTGCGCAAACGTAGCATCCAGCAGCGTGTACAGCGTTTGCCCATGACGTTGGAATCGTTTGTCGCTGGATACCTGCAAAACTACGTAGAGGTCGCCCGGACGCCCTCCGCCGATTCCATCGCTTCCTTGACCCGGAACATGGAGGGTTGCCCCGTCTTCGAAACCAGGTGGAATTGTGACCGGGACCTTTGCGCTTTCCGGCAAGACCGCCTTTCCCTTGCACTTCTTACACGGATCTTTTATAACGGTTCCCGCGCCGCCGCAAGTCGGACAGGGCGCGGAGGTCCTAACTTGGCCGATGAAAGTGTTCCTTACAGTTGAGACTTGCCCTTGTCCTCGACAGGTCGTACAAGTTTCAGGAGCCTTGCCACCCTCCACACCCGTACCGTTACAGGCGTTGCATTCTGCTTTTCGATGGACCGCGATCTCGGTTTGGATGCCGTTAATGACATCTCGAAGCGTGAGTTCCAAATCAACCCTTACATCTTCCCCATCACGACCAGACCTGCGGCGTCCACCCGTCGCTCCTCCGGCGCCAAAAAAGACGTCGAACAGGTCGGAGATATTTCCGCCACCAAAGAAAGGGTCGGTAGGTTGATCGTCGGTCGTGCCGTATTGGTCGAATCGGGCACGTTTATTGGGATCGGACAAAACTGCATAGGCAGCTCCGACTTCTTTGAACTTCTCTTCTGCGCTTGGGTCGTTTGGGTTAACGTCAGGATGGTACCGACGTGCAAGGCGGCGGTATGCGGACTTAATTTCATCCGCATCCGCGCTTCGCGAAATCCCTAGGACCTCGTAAGGATCCGTGCTCGGCATAGTTTAGGACTCGTCAGGCTCGTCGTCTTCGGCGGTTTCTTGTTCGGCGATATCGGACAGCGAAAGTGTGTCATCCTCCGATGCGATCGGTGGGACTTCGTCTTCGTCATCTTCGACGAGATCTGAAAGGCTCATTATTTCATCGCCTTCCATATCCGAGTCATGCTCGTCATCGCCGACCGCCACAACAAGTGCAGCCTCGGTTTCGTCGAGCGCAGGTAGCAGCATGCCGAGTTCGGCAGGCACGTGCTCGTCGATCAGCAACGGCAGATCGTCGAGCGGCATGGAAACTTCTGTAAGTGATGGCATGATCGGTTTGATCTTGCCGGCCGCGATCTCAGCCAGGGCTATGGTCAGCGGATGATTCGAGTCGCATTGAACCAACTGGGGAGCACCCTCGCGCAACTGTTTAGCTCGCTTGGCGGCCAGGTTTGAAAGCACAAATTTACCGTGCTCGTAGTTGTTAAGAATATCAGGACTTGGCAGCATAAGGCGTTGTTTCGGAACCTCCCATTCTACCCTAATCGGGTGGAGGATTTTTGGGGTATAGGCGAGTTCAATCCAGGGTTTGGAGTCGGAAGGCTAAGACTTGTGAGTTGTGAGAGCTCAAGTACTGGTTAGAGCCAAGGTTCAGTTCAAAGTACATGGTTCAGGGGCGTCCGGGTTTCAGCGTTTTGTATAAAGTGCAGGTGCTTGCTGCGATGAAATGCTTTGAGAGATGCGGCGGGATATTCATCCGTTGTTGTGTCTACGCGCTGCAATCGAGAGTGTTTGCTTCTTCTTTCCTCGCCACGGACTCTTGTATGCGGATCAGCCTTCCAACGTACCGGGATTTGAGTTTTGCGAGAATTGCCCAGTCATGAACGAATTGGCCGAAGGAAGGCACTTACGATAGATGGTTCCTTGGTTAGCAGTCTCCCTCGTCCTGGCGCAAGAACGCTTTGAATTCGTGTTGAGTCTGCCGTCAACTGCGGTTGCCATTGCTTGCAATGGGGCCATTGCGGTTGGACGGGAGGATGGGACGGTTACGGTTTATGCCTCATCCCAAAAAGCGTCAAGTGCGACATCCTTTGCGACGATCCACGAGCGAGGACCGATCCTCGCTTTATCATTTTCACCAGATGGACAGATTTTGGCCACCGGATTTCAAGATGACGGTCGCAACGTCACGGCGGCGATTTGGCAACGTAACGGCAAACTCATTCGATATTTTGATGCCTTAGAGGGGGCTCCGGTCGACCCAGGAGCCTTCAACCGCGGCTTTGCCCTGAAATCCACGTCTCGCTTTGCTTGGTCTCCCAAAGGTGCGCTTCTGGCTGCCGAACACCATGGCCACTTAGACACGGGGGTGCGAGTTTGGGATTTACATGGACAACTGAAAGCGGAACTTGGAATATCGCCGACCGGCTGGAAGGGAATTCCAATAAACGAACGGGGAGCCATGGCGGCAGGCGTCAAGGGGCTTGCATTCTCACCAGACGGCAAATCGATCCTAACCTCGATGGACGACGGATACGTTCGCACGTGGCGACTAAACGGACGGGTCAGGTGGCAAACAAAAGTCGCTCGACAGGATGGAGTTTGTGATGCCGCCTACAGCCTTGACGGGAATCACGTGGTCTTCGGCACATCCTGGCAGGATCGTCTGTTTGGCTCACTCGATGCTTCTAACGGACGCATCGAGTGGGAAAGCAAGTTGCCGAACAGTCCCATGGCGGTGTCGACTCTCAGAGACGGCAGAATGCTCGTAGTCTCGGGGACGCACGTACAAGTGGGACATCGCGTGCCGCTGCATGACTTGGCGCCGCCGTTTACTTCGCCAAAGATCTTTGCAATCGACTTAGGACGGAGGATAATCCTTGTCTCCGGAGACGGCAAGACGTATGACGCATTAACCCACATCAATGGTCCCAACATGCGATAGGCAACGGACTGGCGACTTCCGCGGCCTTATTGAGCTGCCCGATCGGACGGCATCAAATTCTCGGTCACGCGCTTCGACTGGCTAGGAATCAGATTCCCTCGACGATCGAAGACAAGCTGAATTACCCATCCAAATTGGGTCTCGGGCCACTTTCCTCCCGGAATCAGCTTCTCAGAATCGCCCCCTAAAGCCTGAACGAGATTCGGGATCTTGCCATGGTGCCAGCAAATCAGGATATCGTTCCCGTAGTGCTTGGCACGAAGCGCATCTGCCAACTCGCTGAACTCGCCATTCTTAAATCGATTGTCGATCGTAAGTTTGAGGGCTTGGCTTAGGGGCTCCACAGTAAGGCGCTCGCGAGCGCTTTTCTTGCTGTCGGCAGTGGCAAACAGGTAGTCGACGTGAAATGGACGCGCACCCACTTTAAAGTTACGAAAATATCCAACGTATGCTTTAGCCCGTTCTTGCCCTTCCTGTGTCAATCCCATGCCTGTCTCCGGTTTTTCGCCATGGCGGATGATAAGTACCGTGGTGTTAGCAAGACCCGAAACCTGTTGTTGACTGCGAATTGGCGTCGATGAAATCGCCGATGCAGCGAATAGCAGTAGTAATGGACAGAGGGAATTGCGTCGGAGGTTCACGTCAATATTCTGACCGACTCCTTTTTCGTTTAGCGTCGGCTAGCGAGTATATTCGTGCGATGAACGCGGGGTATTCGGGCACTCCCTTGATGAAGAAGTTGGGGGTGAAGGCTGGCTCACTCATTCGTGTGATCGACGCACCTCCGGCATTTTTGGATTGGGTTCGCCTGCAGCCCGAACAGCCGCGATGGGCGGAAACCGATGATTTGGCAGACGTGACGATCCTATTCGTCGAATGGCAGGACCGTCTGAATGCCCAGTTACCACAAGCGATCGACGGATTAGCAATCGCGGGCGGATTGTGGATTGCCTGGCCCAAAAAGGCGTCCAAAGTTCCTACCGACATCACCGAGGATGTTTTACGCACCGTCATCTTGCCAACCGGTCTGGTAGACAACAAAGTCTGTGCAATTGACGAGATATGGTCCGGGTTGAGATTTGTTTGGCGAAAAGAGTGGCGCTAGGCGCCGTCTAAAGGCCAGAAGCCGTCGTGCTCAGACCTTTACTTTGAATTTTTCAACGTATTTGAGGCAACAAGCCCGGACGCGTGCCCGGATCCGATTAATGTAAGCGGCTCTTTGGGTGACTCCAACGGCCCCTCGGGCATCGAGGAGATTGAAAACGTGTGAGCACTTCAGAGCCAAATCAAGAGCCGGATAGATGAGGGCCATCGATCCCGGATAAGTAGATGGAGGGTTCCCTTCGTGGGGCGTCGTCGTCATGATGTCTTGCACCGGATCCCAGTAGACGGGGGTATCGAGGACTCGCTTGGATTCCTTTTCGTACATTTCGAAGAGTTGGAACAGCATCTCGGTCGAAGCGACTTCAAAGTTGTAGACGTTGTTCTCCATTTCGAGCTCGAATTCGGCCTCTCGGTAGGTAAGCGTCTTGTTCCAGTCGAGTCCGTCCCAAAAAGATGTCTTTTCGTCCAGCATCAAGCAAAGGCGTTCAGGGCCGTAGGTGATTTCGGCACACACCGGATTGCATTCGATGCCTCCCATCTGCTGAAAAAACGTAAATTGGGAGATCTCTGCGCCGTTGACCCAGACTTCCCAGCCGACACCGCTGGCTCCTGAAGCCTGCGACTCCCAGTCGTCCTCCACGAGCCGAACGTCGTTTTTGGTTGTATCAAAGCCCAAGGCATCGAGGGACCCCAAATAGAGGTCCACAATGTTATCGGGGGAGGGCTTCATGATCACCTGGTACTGGTAATACCGCTGACTCCGCTGGGGGTTTCGGGTGTATCGGCCATCGGTCGGACGCCTGGATGGCTGAACATAGGCAACGTTCCACTTTTCTGGGCCTAGGACACGAAGCGTCGTTGCAGGATGCATGGTCCCAGCACCGACCTCGACATCGTATGGTTGCAAAATGGCGCAGCCTTGGGCAGCCCAGTAGTCGTTAAGTCGGAAAATCATCTCCTGCATCGTCATGATTGACGGAAGGATACCTTTGAGATCTTTTTCGAGTTGGCCGCAACTTTCTAGAGCGGATTCCAGTAACAACCTCTCATGGGACCATCGCAAGCTAAGAGACTTCAGATCGTAACGCTTTTCGCTATCGCGACTTTTTTGGCGCTCGGGGGATCGATCATGGCACGGGGGATTGCTTTTCTCGTTCAAGGGAATTTCAGGGCAACCGGACCATTCACGAAGCAGTCGCGATCACTGCCAACTTTCGACCGCGTTGAAGCAGGACAGATTTTCGACGTCGATATCAGCATTGGTTCGCATCCCTCGCTCGTCTTCGAAGCGCCGAGAGACCTGATTCCGCACCTGACGTCGCGAGTTCAAGCTGGAACCCTGGTGTTGAGCGCAAACATCCCTTACTCACTGTCTACCAGTCAGAAAGTCAAGGCCCATATAGTGGCGCCGCACTTGAAGGGGGTCTCAATTTCTGGCGCGGGAAGGATGGTCGTGAAAGGTCTGATCAATGCATCAAACTTCGACGCGTCTGTGAGTGGGGCGGCAAGTCTTTCGCTTTCAGCAAAGGTACGAACGATCAAGGTGGAAGTAGATGGAGCGGCCAAGGCGTGGATCAATAAACTTACGGCGAACTCGTTGGACATCCAGACAAGCGGCGCGGCCAACTGCACGCTCAATGGCAGGGTCGACACGAGCAACATCGAGACAGACGGAGCGTCCGGAGTTCGAGCCAGGGAACTAACCACAACTCGGGCGCGAATACAGAGCAGTGGATCATCCTACGCGGATATCCGTGTCGTGTCGGAGCTAAATGCGGAGGCTAGCGGCGCATCCTCCATCCGATACTATGGAAATCCAAAAACCAGAAACGACACCTCCGGTTCGGCGCACATCGTTCAAGGCGGCTAAGTCATCCAGCGCATTCGAGTCAGGTTCCGATGGGCTGAATAACGGACTGTACGTCTAATAGCGCTTTCACGAGGGACACTTCATATTCATTTGGGGCGTTGGCTCGCAGCCATGTGGCTGCAACCAGTTCCCCAAACTCGATTTGACCGTGAAATCCGAGTCGGCGCGCATCAAATTCCTCGCACAATCGGATGATCGCCTTACCTCTGTCATCCACATCGATGGCAAACTCCATGAGCGCGTCTGAATCAAAGTCATGAAGTTCGGCGGCGATCCTCAAGTCCGTCAATTGGGCGTCGTCATAACCGTGGCGCTCTCCTACTGCGACCGAATAAACCGCAACCCGTTCAGCGTGTGCTCGGGAACCGGCGACAAGAAGGTCTCGATTGGCAAGAAGCTCCCTGACGCGACGATTTCGGATTGGGGAATTAGGATTCATTCGCGCACTTTGACGGCTGCAACCCGTCCTTACATGTGACCGTATTCCGGTTTATATAACGTTGACCGATTAGAATCTATTTCGAATCAGATTTGAACCGTCTCAACGACAAGACTGAAGCCCTGATTCGCTTACTGTACAATACCGACCATGCAAGAACCACCAACCTTTATCCCACCACGAAAGAGCAAAAACGGACTGATCATTGGTCTTATTGTCGGTGGCATCTGCCTATGCTGCGGCCTTATGAGCCTTGTCGTTGGAGGAGGATTTTGGTTCTGGGGAAAAATTCAAGGAACCGCCTCTTGCATGTTTACCTATGGGGACATGAATCGGGCGCTTAAGCTTTATACAGCGGCTCATGACGGGAAATTGCCCAAAGCAGAAACCTGGCAGGACGATCTGCGCAGCTACTACCGGAAGTCCCTCACACCCAAGGAGCAGCTCGGACCCATTCCACAGACCTCGCCCGATGGGGACTGGGGGTGTAAGGAAGGTGACGGCTCGTTCACCGGCATGGCTTTCAACACGGATGTGTCCGGCAAAAATGTCAACAAGCTCAAAGATCCGGATACGGTCGTGATCTTCGAAACCAAACATCCTTCGCAGAATCAGCACTCAAAGTATGAGAGACTCGATCCAAACGAGAGCCCCAGGGTCCTCGGCTCTCCGCGAGGTTGGCTTTACATTACGGCAGGCGGCGACGTCATAACTGACTCGCCACGGAAGGGACCGCAGCGGATAGGAAATATGCCCGGCGGCGGTGTACAGGTTCGGACTAACGTCGGCCCCTGACCCGATTCGGGCACGACTAGGATTTCTAGGGCGTATACTAGATAGGTCTGCGCATTTGGAGACACTGAAGAGTAATTATGTTTAACGTCGTTGCAATGATCGGGCCCGAACCCTTACTGCTCGTTTTTATACTCGTGCTGGTACTGTTCGGAGGCAAAAAAATACCGGAACTGATGCGCGGTGTCGGACGCGGTGTCGGCGAACTTCAAAAGGGGCTCGACGAAGGTAAGCAGCAATTGTCTGCAAGCCTACGAGAAGATCCAAACCCGATTCAACCGTCAGTCAAGCCGCAAGAAGTCGAAGATCGCGAGAAAACGACGACAACCTCTTCGGGCAGCTAGCGACAAGTTCTGTGACCTTCGGTTGGCAGGGATTTACACTTGAACACCCCGACGATTGGGCGCCCGTCACGTTAAGCGGCAGTCGGACTGAGGGATATGCAAGAATTGCTTCCCCCGCCAAAATGTCTTTTCAGGTTCGTTGGAAGGTTTCCAAGCGTGGAGTAGACCTGGATTCGGTGCTATCGACGTACTTCGACCGACTTCGTCGCGATGCAAAAAGCGCTAAGAAGGGGTTTCAGAGCGACGTTGAGGAAAAGGACGGCATTCTGCTTTACCGTTACGCGTCCGAACATTTTGGACGAGGAGCTATTTTGCAAGCTCCAAGCAGCGGCAGGGTCTTTTTTTTGGAAGCGATCTCAACTAAGAACGACTCGCTTATTCCGACTTTTCGAAAGTTATTGGACAGCTTCTTGGGACAAAACATGCGGGAGGCGGCGTCAGTAGAGAGGTGGGCTCTTTTCGGTCTGGATGTGACTTTGCCTATCGGCCTAGAGGTAGAAAAGAAACTGCTTCAATCTGGACGAACTGAGTTAACTCTTGTCAACAAACAGGCGCGAATCGAGGCGAACCGATGGGGCTTGGCTGAACAGCTGGTTGCGAAACATGGATTGGAGCCATGGGCAAAATCAGTGCTTCGGGTTCCCAATGCGGTCACGGAAACCTCAGCAGAGGGAATCTTATTGACGGTGCCTGGTTCACTTCTCAAAAAGCCCCAGATCGGGATGGCCCGAGTTCAGTCAGACCGCAACCAAATCGCGACCGTGATGGTCTCGACTCGCCATACTGATTGGAGGCCATCGTGGGATTGGTTCAACTAGCCAAGCGTTATTTCGACCCTTCGGAAAAGCTCGACCCAGAGCGGTTGCGTAAGGCTAAGCCAATTCGTAACCCGGCGGTTACCTATGAGCAGGGCGAAGATGGTACGTTGCTCCTCTCGGCTCCCCTAACCCTTCAAGGACGCGGATTCATGGGAATGATCGCAAAGTGGATGAAAGCCCCGGACCGAAAAAAGTTCGAACTTGAGCCGTTCGGTGCTTTTGTATGGAATCTGTGCGACGGCAAACACACTTTTGAAGGAATCTCGAAGGGACTTCGCGAACAATTCAAGTTGAATCGCTTGGAAGCAGATGCATCGTTGGTCGCGTTTCTCCAAATGCTAAGCCAAAGGCGACTCATCACAATGATGGTGGGAAAAGATAAGTGACGCAGACTCAATTCAAGAATCTCGACCCGCCCCTCAAAGTCGCATGGGGACAAGCACTCGCAAGCATAAGGGTGCGGTTCTTACGCATGTTGATCACGTCTCTCGGCGTTGCACTCGGCATCGCTTTTTTCTGCAGCATGCAGACTCTTAGGTTGGGACCACCCAAGGAGGGCTCTCAGTCGCCTGAGCAGATGCAATGGCTCATCGGGACTTCGTTGGTCATGTGCCTAGTCGGAGTAACCAATTCGATGCTGATGTCGGTGACCGAGCGGTATCGGGAAATCGGAACCATCAAATGCCTGGGAGCTTCCGACACTTTTATTGTCAAGGTCTTCTTCTTTGAAGCCGTTCTTCTCGGGTTTATCGGCTCTCTCTCCGGAGCAGCCATTGGTACGACGCTGATGGCAATTGTGATGACGGTGAGCGGAGACGCACCGAAATTTGTGCCAACGTTACAAGTTGTGGGAATCGGCACGGTCGTGGGAATGGTGATGACAGTCTTGGCAGCAATCGCTCCAGCCGTGCAAGCGGCCAAAATGCCGGCCGCCGCGGCCCTAAGGGTGGACATTTGAGCGTTGCAGTGGAGCAGGAGGTCGTCGTTCGGACCGTCGACGTTGTCAAGCAATATGGCGAAGGTGAAGCGGCAGTCCGAGCGCTCAACGGCGTCACTTGCGAGATCTATACGGGAGAGTACTTATCGATCATGGGCCCCTCCGGGTCCGGCAAATCCACCCTCTTCAACATGATCGGGGGCTTGGACAAGCCTAACGAAGGCTCCGTTTTCGTCAACTCGGTCGATATTGCACAGTTGACTCCGAAGGAGCTTGCTTTCCTACGTTGCCACACCATCGGCTATATCTTTCAGACCTTCAACCTCATTACTGTTCGAACGGCCTTGGAGAATGTGACCCTCCCGATGCTTTTTGCGGGGCTAACCCCCGACGACGCCGAAGAAAGGGGAATGAAACTCTTGGAACTTGTCGGTTTAGGGCATCGCTTCCACCATCGCCCAAGCGAGCTTTCCGGCGGACAGCAGCAACGAGTAGCCATCGCGAGATCGCTGGCCAACAACCCTTCGATCATCCTAGCCGACGAACCGACTGGCAACCTGGATCTGAGAACTGGGCAGGAGATCATCGATCTGCTCAGAAGTCTCAATCAAGAGCGTGGAGTCACGATCATTTCCGCCACCCACGACCATAAGATGCTGGACGTTTCGGACCGAATTTTCCACATTCGCGATGGAGTTCTCGCCCTGGTGGAGACTCGTGAGGAGCTGGATCGGGCTAAGGCTGCACATAGCGCCTAGATCGAGTGTTCGATTCGGCTGGGCTCTATTTGTCCAGCGTCATTGTCGCAGTCGTCGAACCGGTGGTCGTGATGGGAAGCCCGCTTACCTTCAGATTCTGCTTGGTGGTGAGTTTCAAGGACAGCGAGATGGTCTGCCCAGTCGCTTTGTCAACCGTCGATTCGCCGTTAAAATCCACCTGACCCTTTATCTTCAGGTCCAGTTTTCCAAGCTCGCCGGCATCGTCTGCATCGCTATTCTTAACTAAATCGGCCATGTTGATGTCGGTTTTTATTGTCCCGCCTAGCGAGATCTTGTAGATGCTCTTTCCGTCCAAGTCTCCCTCGCTTACGAGCTTGGCGGTGAGTTTCTGATCGTCTTGGCCCGTAATGAGCCCCTTTCGGACGGTCACGTCCCAGGTATCGCCGATCTTCACAGGTTTGTCGGGAAACTCGATGAAAAGCCCAGCGAGGGTATTGTTGACCGACCCGTTTATGACCGCCATGGGATGCTCTTTGGCGTTTGCATCCGCAATGAAACGATTGTGGGAATCGATCGTGCCGCTTGTGGTGCTTGGCTTCAAATACTTTTCCCGATCGCTAGGGATAATGTCGGCAAGCGCTCCCGAGACATCATATTGTTCGATTTTGGTAGTCAAAGCTGCGGGAGCCACGTCGCCAGATGCGTCAACGGTTCCGATCTTAAGCGTATAGGTGGCCTTACTCGAAGACACGAGGTCTTGGTCGCCGGTGCCTCCAGGCAAACTAATCTGCTGGGTCGTGGTTGAAACCATGTGATACGTCTCGGTCGTCGACTTCAGCGTCTTGCGTAGGACGACCCCGTCGGAGGGGGCCATCGCAAGCGAAGCGAAGGATAGCGCGACTGCGAAGATTAGGTGCTTGGAAGCCATATGAGTTGAATCTGAGTGCGTCAAGCTACGATGGAGTTGTAAGCCAGGATGAACTTAGTTCCTCCTTCTGTACGCACCGAGATCGGCTTTTGTTTCTACTCCTAATCGACGCTATCGAACGTCTCTTTCGGTGTGTTGTTGTTTCTTGTAATCGCACTTTCAGCAAAAAACACGACTCTCTTATTTGGTGGGGACATTATGCTCAACGGCGTTCAGCCGTCGCCCAACACGTTCGCGGACATTGTTCAACTAACGTCCCACGCAGACCTGGCATTTGGCAATCTGGAAATCCCCCTGACCAATTCTCGAACGAGAACGTTAAGAAAGAGCGCCGCTGAACTTCAAAGAAAGGATCAATTCATCTTGAAGGCGGATCCGAGGCACGCTCGGTTTCTAAGTGGTTCGGGAATCGGCGCGGTCAGCTTGGCTAACAACCACGCAATGGATTACGGTTTCGCCGGTTTATCCGAGATGACTGCCTTATTGGATCACTATAAGATCGCCCACGCGGGAGCCGGGCCCAATGCAACCTCCGCCATGAAGGCCGCAATTGTAAGCGTGCGAGGAGGAAAGAAGATCGCATTGTTGTCAGTCATGGCGTTTCAGTCGACGGCTGCATTGCGTAAGACGACGCCTGCAACGCTCACTTCCCCGGGCGTCGGGGTATTGAACCTATACGGGACAGTCGATACGAAAGCTCGCAACAAGCTTGCCCGCTGGATCAAATCCGCTCGGCAGAACGCCGATTTCGTGGTGGTGGGTATTCATTGGGGGATTGAGCGGAAAAACCTTCCGACCCCCTATCAGGTTTCGCTTGGACGGGCATTGGTCGACGCTGGCGCAGACGTCGTGTGGGGCAACCATCCCCACGTGCTTCAGGGGGCCGAGATGTACAAGGGAAATCTGATCATGTATTCGATGGGCAACCTCGTCTCTTCCCTTCCCAGCCAGAATGGATTCTTCAAATTGACGATTCAAGAGGACGGCACGCAAAAGCCGGAGTTTTCTCCCGCTCAGGTTCGAGGCGGTCGAGTCTTGATGTTACGAGCCAAGCAAAAGGCAGCCGCCTTTGCCACGATGAAGGGCCTCTGCCGACTGTTGCTCGCACGTTATCCGTCATCTGTTTCACTCCCTGCGCTCTAGTGACGGATATACTGCCCGAATGGACCCAGATGCCCTTTACGCCGACGTGATCGAGAAGTACTCTCGGCACATCAATCCTTATCTTGCCAAGCTCATGGCTTTTGCCGGGTTCGGAGTCGAGGTGCGTGGAGAAGGCTGCTACCTCTACGATCACGAGGGTCGTAAGTTTCTCGACTGTCTTGGTGGCTATGGAACGTTTAGCTTGGGGCACCGGCATCCGAAAGTGGTCGAAGCGGTGAAGAACCAACTCGACTGCCTAGCATTAAGCGGCAAGGCATTTTTCTCGAAGAACAGCGCCGATCTCGCTGAGAAGATCGCCGAAATCACGCCCGAGGGGATCGAGTTCTCGTTTTTCTGCAACTCTGGCACTGAAGCGGTGGAAGCGGCGTTGAAGTTTTCGAAGGGTGTAACGGGCCGAACCAAGATCGTCTCAACGACGGAGAGCTTCCACGGGAAAACCATGGGTTCGCTGTCCGTGATGGGACGGGAGAAGTATCGAACGGCATACGAACCGTTATTGCCCGGAGTCGTATTTGTCCCGTTCGGCGACAGCCAGGCCGCTGCAGATGCCATCGACGATTCGACTGCTTGTATGATCGTAGAGCCGATCCAAGGCGAAGGGGGTATTCGTATTCCACCTCCGGGATATCTAAACGTCCTGCGAGCCGCCTGTGACAAGCACGGGGCATTGTTGATTTTCGACGAGGTTCAGACTGGGTTGGGTCGAACCGGCAAAATGTGGGGATGCGATCATGACGGGGTTTCGCCGGACATTATGACTTTGGCCAAAGCACTCGGCGGAGGAGTCATGCCGCTGGGGGCCGTCGTTGGAACGGAGGCGGTCTGGGACGGAATTTATAGTAAGAATCCGCTTTCCCATACGAGTACTTTTGGAGGCAATCCACTCGCCTGTGCGGCTGGCCTTGCCGCAATCGACGTTTTGATCGAGGAAGAGCTTATTCAGAGGTCGCTTGACATGGGAATCTTGCTCAAGGAAGGACTTCAGACCGTTGCGGATAAGCATAGCAAGTGGATTGCCGAGGTTCGGGGCAAGGGCCTCATGGTTGGACTCGAGTTTGCGGAAGACGAAGTAGGCGAACTTGTAGTCGCCCAATTACTCAACCATGGCGTCTGCGTAGCATACGCGCTGAACAACCCTCGCGTACTGCGATTTGAGCCGCCGCTTATCATCACGGCCGAGCAGGTTCATATGGCAGTGGATGCGGTGGACAAGGCGCTGGTCGAAACGGGCGAGTTGTTGGCTACCTTGGTGTAGCCCTGGAAGGGCTCCTCAGGGCTATGACTGGCGCAAATCCAGTCCGGTCCAGACCTAATCCAGCAGTTCTGCGATGGTGACTCGTTCGCCACGATTGGACGACTCCACCGCCGCGCAGACCATCGCGAAACTCTGGATATTGTCGTGGCATTCTCCATTCGGGACACGACCGGTTCGGAGGGCAATCAGGAATTCTTCCAAGGAGCCGGCGATGCCTCCGGTGACCGGTGGAGACTTCTCATTCACATCTTTCATTTTCGAATGAAACCCACCTGGTTCGTCGACTATTTGGCCGCGGGGGTCGCCGTGACCGTCCCATAAACCGGTGCCATTGGCGCCAACCGCTCTCCAGTCGCCTTCCCAAGACGAGTGAAGACCTTCTGCGCACCAACTGCCTCGGTACGTATATCGCAGGCCATTTTTCATTTCAAAGAGGCAAGTGGCGGAGGCCGCGCCTTGGTACCAACTCCAAGAAGGATTGAATTCTTCGGCGTAGACCGATATTGGGTCTGATTGGCACAGATATCTGGCAGCATCGAAAGTGTGGATCGCCATATCGACGAGAAGGACGTGTGCCATCTCGTCGCGGAAACCCCCAAAATGGGCGCCTACATAAAAATCCGAGTTTAGAATTCCAAGCTGACCCAGATTCTCCTCGATCAGCTTGCGATACGCAACCAGTCGACCATCGTACCGACGACTTTGACTGACCATGTACAGCTTTCCAGCCGCTTCCGATGCACGCACCATCTCCTTGGCTTCTTTCAAGTTAGTGGCCATCGGCTTTTCGCCGATTACGGGCAATCCGTGGCCCAAAACCGTCGTCGTTACTTCGCGATGTCCTTCCGGAGACGTGACGTCGACGACGAAGTCTGGTGAAATTGCCTTGATGGCGTGTTCGAGATTGGTTCCTAGATACTCAGGCTGAATCGCCAGCTCTTCGGCAGCGGCTTCAGCAGCGCCGGGTCGTAAATCCACCCATCCCACAAGCGACGTATCTCCATTTTCGAGAAGGTTCCGGCCCCAGGCCTTCCCCATTCCTCCAGCACCGACTAGCAAAGCACGCACGAGGGGGTTGTACCCCATGTAGAGGCGATCATCACGAGTCAGGTGGATTGGGCTTTCGAGACAGCTGATGATAATTGGCGCTTCAAGTTTCGTGCTTCCACTCCGCAGGCACAACTCACCACTAAGCGAAGCAGCTACCTGGTAAAAAGAGTTGTGAGCAGTCCTGCCTTTCCTTTTGAATCTCGAAGTGTTGTCGATCTCCGAAGCGATACCGTTACGCGGCCTACGCCGGAGATGTATGAGGCGATGCTTAACGCCCCGTTGGGGGACGACGTATTGGGCGACGATCCGACGGTTTTAGAACTCGAGACGCTTGCGGCCCACGTTACTGGGAAGGAATCTGCTCTCTTCGTGCCGAGTGGAACGATGGGAAACCAGATCGCGTTGGCTTCGCACTGTAACCCGGGAGATGCGATCATCATCGAGGAAGAAGCCCACATCCTCTATTACGAAGTGGGTGCGCCCGCCCTGCTTGCGGGGGTCGTCAGTTGGACTCTCCCATCCACTCGTGGCGCAATGGATCCGGATCATCTCAAGCGTCGAATCTTGAAGCCAGATCTTCACACTCCGGGAACGACACTTATCTGCCTCGAGAACACGCACAACCGAGGCGGAGGAGCCGTTATTCCGCTTGACCTCATGGAAGCCTATCGCGGCATCGCCGACTTACACGGGGTGAAGATTCACCTGGACGGGGCTCGCGTATTCAACGCAGCGGTAGCCCTTGGCGTCCCAGTGCTGGATATTACGGATCACGTGGATTCGGTCAACTTCTGCTTGAGCAAGGGGTTGCGCTCCCCAATCGGATCGGTGCTCTGCGGAACGACAGAGTTCATCGACAAGGCTCGGATTTGGCGAAAGCGGTTAGGAGGCGGAATGCGCCAGGCTGGGATTTTGGCGGCGTGTGGATTGGTGAGCCTTACAAAGATGGTTGACCGGCTTGCAGAGGATCATGCACGCGCAAAGCGACTAGCCAAGGCGATCCACCAGTTGCCTGGAATTTCAGTTGACCTGGCGACAGTGGAAACCAATATGGTCCTCGTCAATACTGCGGCGCCGGCAACCGATTGGGCGGCATGGCTGCGTCAATCGGGTCTGCTCTGCTTCCCGGTAGCATCGAATCGATTGCGGCTGGTTTTTCACGGCGACATAGACGACGAACTCACCGACCGTGCCATCAAAGCGTTTTGCGAAGTTTCGGAACAGGCCAAGGACCAGCATGGAGCGCTTGGATTGCTTGGGACTCACTAGCTACTCGCATTGCGATGCCGATCATTCGCGAAGGAACGGATCAGATTCCGGCGTTCGAGACGGTCCCGATCTCATTCGAAGTCGTATCGCGAGTCGATATTTGCGCCTTGGTCGAGCGAGGCGTCGTGTTGGAAGTACCAACCGAACATTATTGGAAGGACTACGACTCGCATTGGGACGAGACACCTACTGGACTGGCAAACCGTTATGACCTCCGGGATTGGGGCATTTTTGCGTGCATTGTGGATGGCGTGCGAGTTGGAGGGATCATCATTGCCCCAAAGACCTCTGGTTATGAGGTCCTCGCGGGCCATCCCAATGCGGCCATAATCGTCGATATCCGCATTCTGCCCAAAGTTCGGGGAACCGGAATTGGGCGAGACCTTGTCGAGGAGGCGAGAAACTGGGCAATCGGGAGCGGTCACACGGAGATACTCGTTGAGACGCAAGACACCAACGTGGCCGCGTGCCGTTTCTATTCCCGTTTGGGGTTCGTGATTCACTCGGTTGAAACCGAAGGTTACGGGCCGGCGATAAAGGAAGCGCAGCTAATCTGGCGGTTGCCACTTGGCGTCATGGTGTGAATGAGTCTGCAAGCTTGCACGTCGCGCCCCTAGCTGCAATCTCGTAAGAGGAACACTCGACAAAGTCTGACGCAGAACCTTCTTACTTCGGAAGTCAAGGATCCTCTTCAGGTTCGATAATCCTCCCCAAAAACTCCTGGCGCCCGAATGCTCGGCGATAGATTCTACGCCGGAGGAAACATCTGTTTTTTCAGGTTGTCGTAGGCATAGCCGGCGAGATACTCCATGTTTACAACGTCTTCACGGTTGTAGGCAATGAGAGTCTCGAGAGCTTGCTCATCTCCGAGCATCGAGTACCGACGCCAGAGCCGGATGGCATCCAGGCCACCTAAGCCGTCGGTATCGTCTCCCCGTTCGATACCCAATTGCTTCTCGATTTTCTTGAGCCCGCCTTTTAGTCCGAGTCGGTGTAGGGTTGGACAAAGGTCGATATGCAGTTGCTTGAATTTCAGCCCGAAAAACCTCTTTTCAAGCATGGGCAGATCGAAGCTTGCCCCGAAAAAGGTCACGATAAGGCCGTACTTGGCGACGATGTCTGGGAATTCCTCAAGGTCTCGCCCTTTGATAAGGCACTTAAAGTCCACCCCGTCGTACATGCCGATGGTTGTGATGGAGGAGCCGGACCGCCCGCCGTCGGTTTCAATGTCCAAGTAAACGCATGAATCGCGAAACTCGGGAAACGCGCGCCAGGCTTCCCGCAATCCAAGCGCCTTCTTGAAAAACGCGCCGTCCCGCTTTTCAAGACTCTTATAGCTTTTGTCAATCGTCCGTTTTACGACCGACTGCTGCACTTCGCCATAGCTAAACCGGTCCAAGCCATCGGCCAAGTCCTTCCAAGTGAAGCAGCCTGCTTTCCATAAGGCTGCTTCGTCGGCAACTGTTAGCCCCGGAATATGAAGGAATGTGCTCTCCAACACTGGGAGAGACTAACCTCCCTTGCCGTTGATCTTGATCTTGGGCTTTTCAACTCCGTAAGAGATTCGCGGGCATGTCGGCTGGTTACCGGCCGTACCCCAGTCAAACTTCTTTCCGTCGCTATACCAGTAATAGCCTGTTTCAAGGTTTTTGTCGAACTCGCCCGCCAATCGGAAGACCGCGTAGCCGTTCAGCTTCGCGACGAGATCTTTACCGAAGAATTGGATCGCATGCCATCCGCCGTCCACGATTAACTTACCGGTACCGTGATAAACGTCCCGCCCATGATAATGAAGCTCGCGGCGAACATTCCCTTCGACTTTTACCTGCGTGGTTAAGCCGCGGTTATGCTTGACGGCCTCATTTGTATCAATGAGCACCGTTCCGTTGAAGGACATTTCAAAGTGTCCCTCCGGTTGGGCCGCGTCGTTGTACTCCATCATTTTGAAGCTGCCGAGGGTGGTCGTCAGATTGATTTCAGCGTAAGCAGGTTTGACACTGGGTTCCGCGTTGAGAACTTGATGGGGCGCGGGCGTCGGAACCATGGGGTTCCGCTGGCCAAGAGCGATCGAACACGCAGACAGAAACACCACTCCGGTCGCGGCGACGGGAAGCAACTTCCTTCGAGGAGAAAACATTGACATCAGTTTATCCAATAACCATGAGACGCAACATACGGTTCCCAGCGTATGTTTAGATAGGATTCGGTATCCTTACGTTTAACAGCCATGAAAAAGGGTCCCATTATCACCGCAGTCTTTACAGTCTTTGCGCTTGGAGCGGTGGTATTAGCATTTGTTTCGAGCGCAAGTCCTTTCGTGACCATCGCACAAGCAAAACAGACGTCGGGGGATCAACTGCATATTGCGGGAGATGTCGTAAAAGATACCGTCGTAGCCGACGCACGTGCCCATATCCTTCGGTTCAAGCTGAAGGACGAAAACGGCGATGTAATTATGGTCCGACACACAGGAGAGATGCCAAGCAACTTGAGCGAGGTCAAGAAAGTCGTCGCGGTCGGTGGCATCGAGCATGGAGAATTTGTTTCAAGCAAGCTACTAATCAAGTGCCCTTCAAAATATGAGGCGGAAAGAAAGGTAGCCAGTAATTAACTTCCACGGAATAGTTATTGGATAACGACCTTCTTAAGCAGCTGCCGACAGCTCCCCAGTGGGCTATTTGGGCTGGCCAAGGCGGCGGCCTACTCATTGATTTCGGTCTCGCTCTGTTTGTTTTGAGTGTTGTGCTTTGGCTCGCTCAAGCAAAGCGTCCGTCCCTTGGCAAACCGGCCTCGGTGGTCTTCTTCGGCGGCGCGTTGTGCCTTTTGGGCGCGATGGGGTGCCTGCTGGCCCTCTTCATTTCCGACCAATTTGAGTTTCGCTATATCTTTTCCCATGGCGACGCTTCAACGGCCCTGAAGTACAAAATCGCGGGTGTTTGGACTGCCCAGGAGGGTAGTTTTCTTCTTTGGGCCTGTACGTCCGCCATCTTCGGAATGATCGCATTTTGGGGAGCCGGGGTCTATCGCCGCTGGTATTCCGTCGTCTTCAGCGTGTTCTTAGGATGCCTCTGTGGCATTCTCGCTTACGAGACCCCATTCGACACGGTCAAGCAGTTCATGCTGAACGGTGTTCTGAAGATGCCTCACAGCGGAAGCGGGATGACGCCATCCCTTCAGAACTACTGGGTAGTCATCCATCCGCCAACGATCTTCATGGGTTTTGGCTCGCTGACCGTCATGTTCGCGATGAGCGTTGCGGCCATGCTGACCGCCAACGTTTCGGAATGGGTGAAGGTCACGCGCCCATGGGCTCTCGTTTCGGCGTCCATTCTTGGACTTGGACTCTGTATGGGCGGCATGTGGGCCTACGAGACCCAAGGCTGGGGAGGCTTTTGGGCGTGGGATCCGGTTGAGAACGTTAGCTTTGTTCCCTGGCTGTTCACGGTTGCCCTGATTCACGGAATTATCGTTCAAGTTTCCAAAAAGAGATGGATCGGAACAAACCTGATCTTGGGTGGCCTACCGTTCCTCACCTTTGTTTACGGCACGTTTTTGACTCGATCCGGCTTGCTGGACAAGTTGAGTATCCACTCCTTTGCCTCAATGGATCGGTCAGCGCTGGTCGTTCTGAAGACATTCCTTGTGGCGGTCGTCTTGGCGTTTATCCTCCTGTTCGCGGTCAAGGGTCGAGTACTGGCGCGACAAAGTGCTCCCAACGAGTCGGAGAGCATGGACCGAGAGAGCTTTTACCGGATCGGCACCCTGCTGATATGCCTCTTGGCAACTGGCATCACATTCGGTATGAGTTGGCCCTGGTGGAGTGCCCTTCAGACGGGGAAAGGCAGTGCGATCGAAGAAGCGCAATACCACATGGTGGTTGTGTGGTTCTTTATTCCGATCCTTTTGCTTATGGGCATCACGCCATTCGTCACCTGGCGCCCTCTGTCCTTTAAGGCTCTGTTCGACCGCTTGGTTACGGTATTGAGCGTTACGGCCGGGCTGACCGGGTTTGCGTTAGTTGCGATTCAGAATCCGAAAATAGGGGTCCACATGGTCCCAGGCAGCACCGTTCGCATGCCCTTTCATTTTCAGATGTATCTGATGCCGTGGATGGCGATCCTTATTTTCGTATGCAGCTTCGCAATCATCGCCAATGTTTGGAGGATCGCCGAAATCGTGAAGCGGTCTCGGTTGACTTTGGGCGGATTTGTGGCGCATATCGGCCTTGCGGTTCTGATGACCGGCCTTATCATTTCGAGGGGGTTCGAGCAGACAGATCGAGGAGTCATCGATCCGGCGATGGGACCGACTTCCCTGCTTGGATACCAGATCGCCTTTAATCGCCTCGATCACAAATCCATCGATGACCGCGATGGAAAGGTCTGGTTTACCGTCACCGCTCCAGATGGAGAGAAATTCGACGCCAATCCAGGGCTCTACTACTACCAAGGAGAAGACGGGTCTCCGAAGCCCATGGTGTGGCCGTTTATCGACAAGCACCTGTCTCACGATTTCTACATGTCGATGGCAGAGCCGGAAATGTATGCCTGGGACAAACCAGAGACGTTCCATGAGGGCGAGACTCGGACGATTGCAAACGACTTGATCGGCAGTCTGGACGTCACTTACCGCAAATTCGTTCGACAGGGAGAGGTCGGTGCGGCCGGAACCACCTTTGGCGCCGAGCTCCATATCGTCGACGGCACAAAGACGTATGACGTGATGCCGACGCTCAAGATCACCGACGAAGGCCCCGACCATGGCCTGCCTCAGGTGGGTCAGATGTACCGGATCGGATTGCTGGGGATGGACCCTGCCGACAAGAGCGTAAGCCTTCAGTTGATGTTCTCCCCCCCTCTGTATCCGATCGTCCTGTTTTATAAACCGATGACGATTCTGGTATGGATCGGAACCGGCATCATGACCCTCGGAGGTCTTATGTCGGCATTCGCCCGGAGAGTTGTCAAGGGAAGGTCGCGGGCCGAGGGCCACGGGGAAGCGGCTTAAGCGTCGTCTGCGCCTAATGGTCTGTTCGAGTATCGAGCGATGGAGGGCGATCGTTACGACAACTCCAGGTGCAATAATTCGCTGAGGCCCACCAAGATTGGGGCTTCCCAAACCTCAGCTTAGCCGTGAGAAGTTTGTTTCCCAAGCAGGAGGCCTGAATTCGGGTGTTTCCCCAAGAGTCCGCCACCCGTTGGGCGGTTGGTCGAGGAAGAAGGTCGCTCGCGCCGGAATCATGGCGCCCATCGCGTTATCAACTTGGGACAATCTTGAGTGGTTGCCCTTGGCAACCCATCGCGCTGACCTTCGTCAAGGCAGGTAGTGACAAACGAATTGCCTGGTACTGAGAATCTTAGTCGGAGGGAGATGAACCTGCGGGTCTTTCAGCGAAAGCCAATTCCCCATCTCTTATTTCAACCTCGCTTTGAGCCGTGGTTCGACTTATGCCGACGACACGGCGCCCTACCGGCAGAAATCGCCGATCTGACCGTGTTCGAATTCGCCGACCAACTTGGAGCCTCGCTTCGATACCTCGACTATTTCACCGGTCTTCCGGGCCCGATGGTTATCGACCAGGACTTCGCGACCCGTCGATTCAACGAGACGCCAACGACATTCACCCAGGTGGTTGAGACTCCCTTCGGACAGTGGGTTAGCAAACACCAGATGAACTCAGACGACATGTGGTACACGGTCGATTACCCAGTTCAATCGCCAGAGGACTTTGACAAACTCGACTGGATCCTGGACCACATGACCTATCGGTTCGACATCAATCGATTTGACCAGTCCGCCGCCGTTTTCGGAGACCGCGGAGTGCCGCAATTCTGGGTCCCGAAGAGCCCGTATCAAGCCCTCTGCCAGCAGTGGATGACCCTTGATGTGCTGATTTATGCCCTGGCCGACGACCCAAAGCGGGTGGAGCGCACCATGGTACGCATCGACGCCGCATACGATGGGTTATACGAGCAGATTTGTCGATCAGGCAAGGTTCCCATCCTCAATTTCGGAGAGAACATCCACGCCCAGCTTCTTTCGCCCGACTACTGGGAGCGGTATTTCGAACCGTTCTATACCAAGCGCTGCAACCAGCTCAAGCAAGCCGGGATCTACACCCACGTTCACATCGACGGGTTCTTCAAGCCTTTACTGCCCTACCTGAGCCGCCTCCCGTTCGACGGCATCGAAGCCCTGACCCCAGAACCGCAGGGCGACGTAACCCTAGAGGAGATGCGCGAACACGTGGGGGACAAGATCCTACTCGACGTAGTACCCGCGATCCTGTTCTTGGACACTTACTCGATGGGGAGATTTCAGGACTACGTGGGCAAGGTGGCCGAGATGTTCGGTCCCCAACTCATTCTCGGCATCTCCGACGAATACCCAGAAGGCGCCGAGTCCTCCAGCCTGTCCAAACTTCGCTGGATGGCCGAATTCGCCAAGGGAGTTGTGCTTTGATCAGTGGACGCGCGAGGAAATGAGGCGGGTCTGCAAATGAGCGAAATAGGTTGACTGCAAAATCACAAGAGAGTCCTTGGTGAATGGAAGGACATCGCCCGACGGGTTCCTTGCCCCGGTAAACTGCGCACATGTCTGTCGACCTCGCTCAGCTACTTGAATCGTCCGGCGCGATTCTGCGCGGACACTTCCTCTTGGCGTCGGGCCGTCATTCGGATGTCTATTTTGAGAAGTTTCGCATCCTAGAACAACCGCATGTACTGAGCGCGCTCTGCACCGAAATTGCGAATCATTATCGCGACGCGGGAGTGCAACTCGTTGCCGGACCTACGACCGGCGGGATCATTATCGCTTTCGAGGTTGCGCGTCAGATGGGCTTGCCTACCGCTTATGTTGAGAGTGAGAACGGAGTCAAAACCCTCAGACGCAACAAGCGCATTCCAGAAGGAATACGGACCTTGATCGTGGACGACGTGCTCACGACCGGCGGTTCGCTGTTTGAGACCCGGACCGCGATCGAGTCGGCCGGCGGATTGCCAATCGGATACGGAATCCTGATTGACCGGTCAGTTCCCGGCTCCGCTTTCAAACTCCCGTTGTACGGCGCGTATAAGGTCGAGGCACAGACGTACGCCCCCGAGTCGATTCCAGATTGGCTTGCGAACATCCCTCTCGTCAAACCTGGTACCAGCGCACCCAAGACGGTTTGAATCCTCGCGAAGGATCGGGTATCTTTTGGTTCCCCCTTGCCCAGGTGGTGGAATTGGTAGACGCGCTGGCTTCAGGTGCCAGTGTCCGCAAGGACGTGAAGGTTCGAGTCCTTTCCTGGGCACCAGAGCGCGGCAACTACATTTTGGAGACGACCAGCGTGTCCGCGATATTCCGAATTACCGCACTTCATATGCGGGTAGACCATTTTCTTAGTTGGCGCGGGTGTTTAGGGTGGTTCTGTCTATCAATGGTGGTCAGGGGGTTTTGGAACTTCGGGCAACGAAGGGAGTTGGCTCTCCGCCATCACCAGTTTCGGTTTGAGCTTTTGAATCAGGGCCGAATATCGGGGATCCCGGTACCGCCGGTAGGCGTATTCATAGGAAACGGTGCTTTGCGTGCCGATGAGCTTCGCATATTCGGGGTTCGCCGGCTTGGAGTCGGTTCCAAGCATGAGTTGCAGCCCCGCGTCGAAAGGCTTCTTCAAGGCCAAATCCTGATAGCCGTACAAGTCCACGCCACGGTGCCACATCACTTCGGCTACGCTCGCCATGACGGTCAACGAAGCGGCCGCATCCTCTGCCTTCGCATCCGCACCCCAAATACTGTCCACGTTCATATACTTGGGATTAAAGCAGTCCATGAAACCTCCGGTGGGGTTAGCCTCGGTGCCACCCAAGCCATAGAGGGTGCCGTCAACCAGCTTCTGGTCGTCCAGAGTGACCCCCGACAGGAAGATTCCATACAGGCAAACCATCTTCCAACGGTCATGGCCATTGTACATATACTTGGCGCTGCTGAGGTGCTCGGCAAGGGGACGGATTAAGTCACGCTCGATGTGGGCTCGTTCTTCGGCGCTCCAAGTCGGCAGGTCGTGAATCAGGTCGTAACCAGAGCATGTTTTAGAGAGGAACATCCCCGTGTCGCCACCGTCGAACCCGTAATATTCAAAGTGATTGAAGCCGGTCGGATCAGGCTGGGAGCTGCCCTTTCCCTCACCGAAGGCATCGGTAAGAGCCAGCAGGAGTTTGCGGGCATATTCGGCATACGCTCGCTCTCCGGTCAGCGCATATACAATCCCCAGATTCGAGATATCGGCGGTTCGATTCTGCAGTGTGCCGTTGAAACCCCATTTGATCGTCCAGTTGCCATTGTCGTCCTTGGTCCCTCGAGGATACGCTGAAAAAGTCCAAGTTCCGTCGGTCTCAAGCATGTGTGCGGGCACGTCCAGAGGCGCTTGGATGCGCTTGTCTGCCCAGGTTTTAAGCTCGCTGAGGGCCGATTTGAGGCCGACATTGCTCTTGAGAAACTTCTTGTATTGCGCGATATCCTGCTTATCCCAGATCACACGGGGGTATCCCAAGGACACTCTCGGTTGTCCCGTGATCTGGAGAGAGGCTTCGACAGGAGCTTCGATCGCCCCGACGGCCATACCTGTCGTGAGGAACGTAGCCACCACCATGGCCGCCAGCATCTTTGGTTGGATAAAAACGATTCTCTTCATCATGGATTCGCTTGACTTCCGGATAGTCTCGACTACTTGGCAGTCCCTTCCCGGAGCGAACACTTGGCGAACCAAAAGATCTGCCCAGGCTTCGTCGCCAGATCGGTAAATTGGACCTTCATTTCGGGGTCATCGTAAGGGCCAGTGAACTTATACACGAACTTATGCCACTTAGGAGTAAGCCGGATTTCCTGCTGGGCGCCGTGATGCTCCCAAGGCTCGTGGTTCTGTTGAAAGTTCAACTTTATCTGAACGTTGCTATCGGCTTTTCCCCAAAAGGACATTACATAGGAATTGCCCTTTGTAAATCTGATTCCTGCCTGCAAAACTTGGAGGTGCCAGGCGTGGTCCGTGATCGCCTGAACCGTGACCTTCATGGCCGGACCGCGGTTGGGTCCCTCGTTTACAACTGCGGCGGATCCGCGTGCGGCTCCGTTGACCTCGAACTTCCACCCCAGTTCGCCTTTTGCAAAGTCGCCGTTAATCAGTCGCTCCTGAAGTTGCGAATCGCCGGGCGATGCATGGCTGAGTGCCGCCACCATGGCGACGCCGTAGATACAGGTAAGTCTTCTAGTGTTTCGTTGGTTCATATTGAGTTTCCCTTCTGTGGAATAAATCGGGAACGGTGAGCTTCTGACTTAACGAGAAGACCTCACTTGCGAAAGAGCACGACCCCCTCGTCCACCGAGCACGGCTCGTAGTTCGAGATTCTGCCGTTCATTACCGCAACCACGGAATCCTTCTCGATGCCCGTACTCAGATCGAACTGCCTGACCTCGTAGCTTCCATCCTTCAGACGGGGGATAAGAATTGTCTTGACCTTGTTCCCCAGACCACCGAGCCATTTAAGCCGCATCAGGCTGTAGCCCTTTGATGCGAGGCATGACGCCAAGACTCCGGAGCCAATTCGTGGAATCGTTACGGACTTGAGTTTGAGCCAGTCCGTTCCTGAGTTATCGATGACAAGCTCATTGAATCCAATTGAAAAGGGCACCAGAAACTCTTGGTCAGCGGCATGATCGGCCGACTCGGCGGGCCACTCCTGAGTCACGACCGGTTTACCGTTAAGTGTTATTTGGAGGGTTCCACCTGCCTTTGAAACCTCGCCGATGACGATGCGAGCGACGCCCTCGGTTGTGGCGACAAAGCGCAGTCGAATGGGTTCTCGCATGAGACTTCGATTGTGGCTTCCCGTGCTCTGGATATAGCTGGAGAGCTCGGGTAGCGAGCCCCTCGCGCCATCGAGCGGAAGGTTGAAAACGAATTTCGTCGTCGTTCCCCACCCGATTCCCGGAGTCACCGTTAGATCGCTCGCGACTCCACCCTCTACCTGAACGATTGCCGGTTCCGCGTCCGGATTCTCCGCGAATCCGGATCGCTCCAGGATCCTGGATTCTCGTGTGTACTCGTCATATAGGTGATATTTATAGGCTTCGTCCCAATACCAGTATTGCGCTGGGCCAGCTTGAGCCGATAACAGTGCTGCCCAAAACCCGTCCACCAGGGCCTGCTTCGCAACCTTCTCGTCAACGGTTTCGAAATGCACTCCGAATTCACCGAAAAAACTGGGCTTGTCTTTTGGAACCGGGGCTCCGAGGATGGCCGCATAAAGATTTGGCGGATATGAGTGCGGTTGGAGAAAGTCCATCGATTCGAATACTTTGGGGTTGAGTTCTTCTGAAGAACTGCTCGTTACAAGGTGGTGGTAAGGATCGATAGTCCGGACGAAATTGCCCATTTCGCGATGCCATGCAATAACATCTCCGAGGCGCTCGGGGTGTTTCTTTGCCGCATCGACCCACTGGACCTCATTGAATAGTTCCCACGCCATAATTGCCGGCGAATGGCTCCAACGAGCAACGGCATAGCGCAGCCAGTCCTTGGTGAGCTTCTTGGCACGAGGGTTCACAAAGAAATCGGTTGGATCAGCTAGAAATCCGCCGTTTGCCACGTTCCAGGGGTGCTCGGCCCAGTTGGGGTCCGTGGTAGTGCTGAATAGCCCGTGGTGAAACAGCACAAACTGAAACTTGATGTGGTTCCTCTCGCATGAATTGACGATCGAATCCCAACGCTCAAAGGCGGCTTCATTCATCCAGCCGGTCTCGAGTTTTTTGCTTGTGTCTTGAAGCAAGAATGGGCTCTTCCCGTCCCAGCGATCGGCCCAAATTCGCGTCCAGTTCAGGCCGGCTTTTGACATGTCGGCTAACTGCGTTTCGTAAGGAGGGGCGCCACCGTACTGCCATGCAAGGTTGTGGCCAAAGGGCGCATAGGGCTTTCCTGATGTGAATGCAAACCGCCTCCCATTGAGCCTCACAAACTCCGATTCTTCGGCCGGGTGAAGCACCACACTGGTTGAATCGCCTGGCACCGATTTACCATTGATCAGGAATTGCGTCCGAAACATGCCGCCGACGGTCGCCGACAAAGTCGCATGCCATTTTCCTTGCCCATAGTAAGCCAGCCTTTCGAATAGATGTCCGGGGCAACTGAATACAACCCGAACATCGTTCGCAACCGAATCAAATGGGTTGCCTTGCGTAGGCAGTTTCGCATCGACAGTTCCTGGGCCGAACCATCTGGGTCCAAACCCAGCGACACATAAAACGCATGCTAGAATCATTTACATGGTCCTTGCTGCTTTATCGAGCAGTCCGCAGCCGGGCAGCTTTCGCCGTTCCACTTAATGGAGTCAATTGCCCGGGGATGAGTGCATGACTCACGAACTATGAGTCGAGGCTGGATGAGCAAATGATTTGCGGCGCGCTGCGTCGACAAGGATTTCATTCGATCGACCAAAACATCGATCGCGGAACTGGCCATCTCCTCCATCGACAAGTCGACCGTCGTCAATTGCGGGCAGAGATACGTTCCTAGAATCAGGTTGTCGAATCCGACTACAGAGATTTCAGCCGGAATGGAGATGCAGGATTGTCTCAGATATCTACACGCCATGGCAGCCAATGAATCCTGGTAAGCGAAGATGGCAGTAGGCGGATTCTGCAGCTTAAGTAGGTTCTCTATACCCACCCGGATTTCGTCATCGGTTCGGCCCGGAATCTCAAGATCGGTTAAAATGCCGCCTTCCGAAAGGCCTCTTTTGAACCCGACTAGCCGGTCAAATGGTCCGCGATGGGGTGCTAATCCCAGAGTTGCAATACGTCGATGGCCGAGTTGCATCAGGTAGTTGGCAATGAGGTATCCGCCCGCCGCGTCGTCGCCATAGACCATGTCCACATCAGGCATTTCGCTAACCCACCCGAGTAGAACAACTGGCATACCGGACGAGACCATATCGTTCAAAGCGTCTCGTGCCACAAGACCGTTTTCGGAGGTCACAAGGACGACTCCATCGACCCTTTGCTCCCTGAGCGAAGTTAGGCAGTCCGCCTCGGCATCTTGCGCGCTGCCGCTCAAATGCAACTGAAGACGGTATCCGGCCACCCGGGCAGAGTCCGCAATCAGTTGGACCAGCCTTGGAAAATATGGATTTGTGACCTCCGGAACGACCAACCCAATCGTCAAAGTCGACCGGACCCTGAGATTACGTGCAACCTGGTTGACTTTGTAACCGGCATCGAAGGCAATTTGCTGAATCAGGTGCTTCTTCTGGGCGCTGATCCGCGGGCTGTGCGCAAGAGCCCTTGAGACCGTCGATTCCGATACGCCCGCTTGCTTAGCTATGTCCGAAAGCTTGACCATGATGTGCAGTTCACAAAGAAGTCCAATTGGGGCTGCCTGCGCAATCGATTGTACAACAACTCGTCCGACTATGGCAATCGATTGCACAACTTGCTGGATTTCTGGTAATACTGCCTCAACATGAACCCCACTCTTACCGATTTATCTCGCTACATCTACGGAACCACCCGTCTAGGCGACGAAAGCATTCCATTCGCCGAACGGTTGGATATCGTTCGAGAAGCGGTTATCGCGGGGGTGTGGCTTCACACAAGCCATCAGTACGGAGACGCCCTAAATGTGCTGCGAGCACTCTTCGAAGAAGAGCGATCCAAATTTCCTCCTGCAATTTTCAAACTCGGCAACAGCTCGCCCGAAGAGGTTCGCGGGCAAGTGGTACTTCAGCTAAAGGCGGTTGGAACTGCAAGCATGGCAATCGGCCAAGTCTTTCCGAGTGGACAACTCGCCGAAGACCTTTGTACCGGAGGGCCTGGCGTTACCGGACTCTCCCAACTTAAATCTGAGGGTCTTGTCGGGCGGTTCGAAATGGAGGTTTGGCCTTGGAGTTCGGACATTGCGCTGCGATGCATCAGAAATGGGCATGCCGATCAGGTGATCGACGGCTACACCTTCTATCTAAACCCACTTCAGCGATTTGTCACCAATGAGCTTTGGGACCTCATGCTTGAGCGCAACGTATCGATCGTAGCGATGCGCACTGTCGGCGGCGGCAATGTCCACCATACGCTGCAAAAGAAGGACGCCCCCGAGTATTTGCGAAAACGAGCAGCCGAAATCGCGCCGATCTTCGATCGATCTGGAATCGAGTCTTGGACCGAATTTGCCACACGGTTCGCACTGGGATTCCCGCAAGTCAGAGCAACCGTGGGCTCGACCGCTCGAAGCGGAAACCTGGCTGAGTTCTTGCGCGCGACGAGCGATACTCAGCCCTTGGACCACGAAATTATCGATGAAATCCTATCGCTTCAAAGAAAATGGTCTAGCGACCATGACGTCCACGCTGCGCCTTGGTCAATGTAGTCGGCAGTTCGGGCAGGATCGGCAATGCACTGGATGAGCTTTGGAAAGTAGGGGTTGCCGACCTCCGGCACGACCAGTCCGAGCGTGCGAGTCGACCTTTTTTCAGGATCCGTGCAACGAGATTTACCTGGTAACCGGCTTTATAGGCAATCTGCCGGATTCGCGCTTTCCCTTTCACGCGTATCAGCGGACTGTCGACATGTGTACGGGAATCGGTCGGTTGCGAGACGTCAGCCCGACGAGCGATATCGTCGAGCGTAACAATGACCCTCTGCCCGTCTCGGTTCCAAGTCTTTGTATACGCCTGCAATCCAATGTATCCGTTCCTGCAGTCGTAAGCTCTACGGCGGTCGCGCGCCGTATACTCGACGCATGCGCTATCGGAAATTCGGAAAGCACGGCGTCGATGTCTCGGAAGTTGGGTTCGGGGGGTGGGCAATCGGAGGGAGTTGGGGGCCGCAATCCGAAGAAGACTCCATCGAGGCATTGTCGAAGTCGCTGGATATGGGCGTCAACCTCATCGATACCGCCGCGGGGTACGGGAATGGCAAGAGCGAACGCATTATCGGACAAGTACGGAAAGAGCGTGGAGCACAGGACGTCTTTGTAGCCACGAAGACCCCTCCGACGGCAGGTACTTGGCCTCCATCTCCGTATGACCTCGCCGACGATCGATACCCAGAGTCGTACTTGAGACAGAACGTCCAGGAACGGCTACAGTGTCTCGGCGCAGACAAAATCGATCTTCTGCAACTGCACACCTGGACCCGGGCATGGAATCGACGTCCAACTCCGTTCGAAACCTTGCGGAAACTGCAGCAGGAGGGAACGATCGGTCTGATCGGCGTATCCACGCCTGAACATGATCAGAATTCGGTGATCGACTTGATGCGTGGCGGCCACGTCGATGCCGTTCAGGTGATCTACAATATCTTCGAGCAGGAACCGGCGGCAGAGTTGCTCGATTTCGCGGGCGAGACGGGGACGGGAGTCATTGTGAGGGTGGTGTTCGACGAGGGCGCTCTCACTGGCAAGTTCACCGCAAACACACGGTTCGCAGAAGACGATTTTCGGAACAACTATTTCGCGGGGGACCGGTTGACCCGAGTGGTAAAGCGAGTCCAAGCGATCGGCGCAGAACTCGAAGGAAGCCAATACACGATTGCTCAAGCGGCGGTGAAGTTCGCACTCGCTCACCCGGCTGTGAGCACCGTTATTCCCGGCATGCGCAACGCCCGTCAGGCGGAACTCAACTGCAGCATTCCCGACCTTCCGGATCTCTCCGTTGAGCTGCTAACGACGCTTCGACAACACAATTGGCGTCGGTCCTTTTGGTATTCGGGAAAAGACTGATCGCCTAATCGGGGATTCGAAAAGTAATTCCTATCTTTAATAAGTGCGTCAGTGGCTTCTGATCAGTCATGGTTGAGATCGTGGCAGTAACGATGGCCTGGTAGCGATGGCGTCCAATAATGACCGGTCCACTCTAAAAGTATTGAAACTGGTCATTGTCGTGGAAGAATAGAGTACATGCTTATCGGCGCCGTTCTCTGGTTGCTGACTTCTGGAAGTTTGTTTCAGGCCGGTCAGGATGATCGGACCCCGGGCCAATACGCTGCCTCTCACAAGTGGGATGAGAAGTCGAAAGGGCCACTGCTCTGCCTGCCGAATCGCCAACTCCAAGTTCAGGACAGTCCACTGATCGATGGTGGCTTTGGAACGTTCGCGTGTGGATCGCTGCACGTGATTGCGCCTGCCCAGATGACAATGATCGATCCCGATTATCGACAGTCGCCGAACATTTACGACGGGCTTCCGAGACGGCTCAAAGTTTTCTACCTTGCCTCTACCTTCAGCAAAGCCCAGTGGCAGACAGCTTGTACGACGGGGATTGGGTTCAGCAGCATGAGCAGCGAACAGCAGGCAGTTTACCGATCTATCTTGCCATCCGAATTCAAGTACCAAACCACCACGGTTTGGAACCCATTCGGTAATACTGGCGGCCCTGGCTCAAGCACAACCACCACCCTGACTCCCGATGAGGAATCGCAAGTGTTGTTGAAGATTTACAAGGAGATGACCTTGGGAGTTCGACTGGGAAGTCAAGGGGGTTTTTCGGCGGTGTCGGCGCAGGAGTGGGATCGGCACAAGCCTGGCACGAAGACTTCCTCACGAATCGACAATGCCTCCGAAGACAAGAACTCCGCATTTGGGGTCGAGGTTCGCAAGACGATGCCGAACCAGCTTAAGCCCTCAGACCTGGATTACAAGAACTCCGCATATGACGTGGCTTTTCCGCTTCCGGCCACCAGTTCGGTCAAGGAGATTTGTCAAGCCGCTTCCGGGCTGACCCATCACACCATCATCGCGGATGCCAGATTACAGTACGAGGAGGTGACGACGCTCGGTAGCTCCGCCCGGTGCGGAGACGTCCTTAAAGGCCTCGCGCTGTGCCTCACCGGCACCTATCGCAAGGTGGGAAACATGTTCGTGTTGACATCCGATATCGAGGGTATCGGCACGAAAATGACGAAGCTCGCTTTTTGGCACTGGAATTTGTCCGAGCTAGAGCAGAAGGAGTCGGAAACCTGGAAGAGCCAGATCGCTGCCAACGCGGGAATTAAATCCATCGACTATTCGCCCGACGATCCCTTAATGCCCAACGACGCCATGCGCAAATTCATGGACACCGACTTCGAACAAGGCGACAAAACCATGCCCGCTTCAGGCTTGTCGCCTGCTTGGTCGCAACTGCTGAACTCTAAGGACAATCACTTTGCCGACACTCTTCGCACCGACGTCGCAGAGCCCTGGGATAGCGTGTTCTGGTGCTTCGTCGCCCCGGGGAACGAAAACCTCCGTACGGAAAGCGAACTCTGCGACATGAACGATCTTAGCCACTATGCAGAGCAGCACCGTCCGCAGGGTCAAGCTCACGAACCGAAGAGAATCGGGCTTGACAGCTTGCCTGGCTCGGCACTGATTTACAATTCGGAGGATCCTGTACTGGCGGCCAAACTGCCACAATTGGCGAAGAGTCAAGGCTTTACCGAGTTGTGGCTCCAAACGACCGTAACCCGAACTCTATCGGCGGCTACGGCGACCGGGATAGCCATTGGCATTCCCGTAAAGTTGGCCGTCGAGCCCTTCACGACGGCCCGTGACAATCACAAGGATCAACTTGATCGAACGATCTTGGGTGATTCCTATTCGCAAGCTCAGGCTCTTATCAATGGCTCGGAGTGGGTCCAAAGCTCGAACGCGATATTTAGCGCAAACAATCGGCTTGTCGACTTCGTGAGCGAGAGCAGTCCGAACTTGGCCGACCGCTGGAAACTCCTGACCAGCCTTGCGAGCAGTCCAGGACTCTCGGGGACGGTGCTCCTTACCGGCACGCCTGAAGGATACGAACAACGTTCGGAATGGCCGGAGTACGAGCCGCCTCAATTGGCGGCGCCTCTAGCGCTTGGGTACACCGAAGAGTTACGGGAGAAGTTTCTGCTCGCGAACTCCGTCGATCCGATTGACCTACTTGAGGTTCGAGATCAATTCGATCTGCAACCGCTCGAGCAGTCGATATCTTCATTCGGCGAACTGAATAATAACACCTATGGGAAGGTGGCGGAGAATCCCCCGTCTTTCCGAGACAAGTGGGACAAAATGCGTTCCGAGGCGAATGAGGAGCAGCTTAAGAAGTTCGAGTCCCTATTTGCGAGTCCGTTTCTGGTGGAATGGCGTCGACGAACCCACGACACTTCAATGAACTGGGATGGCGTCGTCTCACTTCACACGGGCGATATGCCGGTTGAAACTCTGGACGCCAATCCCTTTCCTAAGCCCGTTCCTCCGGAGGCCTACTTTCTACAAAACGTAGGTTATCCCCTATCGGAAGGCGCAGTGGGGCATCTTCGTCGCCACATAGCCGCCCGCATTAAAAAACAACCAACCAAGTTCGCCGTCGATCTGCGTGCCGTGCCCTTCGATCAGCTCTTACAAACTCTGAAGAGTCTTTTCGCTTCTAACACAGAAAAGCATTGAATGAGTGACCGACCGGCAATTAATATTTCAGTTCTCGTTAGCGACTCGCCGGTGCCGGAGTCAGAGACGCCGAACTTTCTGAACTGGGGTCGTTGCCGTTAAGCAATAGGAGTATCGAAGACGAAATTGCGCCTTCGCCAGAGGCTGCTCTGAAGCGATGAGCTACTGAGGGGGGACTAACTCGTGAGCAGTCGCCCCGCCAACTTCTCGAACGTGGAAGGGAGAACTCGCGCCGGCATCATACTAATAGTGAGCAGCTAGGAGAACTTTGATCTGAGGGATTCCAAAATGCATGTACTTGTTCCTTTGGTCCTCAGACGGAAACTCCGCGAATTTGAAGTGGGAGGCCGAAAGTTGGGGCTCGTCGACTGTCGAGTCGATCCCGAGCCAATTGGCTCCGTCCCATATTTCGGACCAGCCATGATAGTAAAAGACGCCTTCGATGCACTCCAAGCCGCAGACAAATCGTGCCGGGATCCCTGCCGCCCTCAATAGTGTCGTCGTCAACACAGCATAGTTCCCGCACATTCCGCGCTTCGTTTTCAGCAGCACATCGGCACTCTCAAGACGTTCCTTCGTTTCGTCAGGGATCATTGTCTGGTGGACATAACTCCGGATCGCAACGGCTGCTTCAATCAGAGAGCGACTATTAGCAATAATCTTCTTTGCTAGATCCTTGAACTGGCGGCTGTTGGATGGGATCAGATCTTGCGGCTTAAGCCACCTCTCGAATTCCCCTTTAACTTGCAAGTCCTCGATCTTGACGGTGGAAAGACCGATGCGAGAAGGATGAATGTCCACGATCCAACCGTCTCCATCCTTTGTAACGGTTTGGCCGTTGTCTGATGGGTACTGCGAAAGATCCGAACCTGAAATACGTAATTTCAACTCTGTCAGCGATTCAGAACTAGGGATTGGCGAATCGGCTCGGATTTGAATCAGACTTTCCACGTCAAGCGATGCAGAGTTTGGACCTGGTTTCGAAAGGGCAACTTCCTTCGAAACAGGAAGCAATTCCATGTCAACATTGCCATAATTCAGTTTGACGAGGCTTCCGCTATCGCCGTAGTAGAATCGTGACTTGGAGTCTGGAAGAACTAGCTCAATCAAATCAGCTTGAGAGCTAATCCCACCAACTATATAGGTCGACTTGCCAACATCGCTAACGTTCGCCTTTACGAAACCCATCGTATCCCCATCGAGATAATAGAAGGGCGATTGAATTTCCTTTGGGCGACTTGCAATCATCCCCGTGAATGGATCCACTGTGATGAGACCTTCAGGAACGGCGAGTGACGTTTCCCACTTCTTCCCGCCCTTATCAATCTTTAGATCGACAGTCTTGCTACCAAAAGTCGCTTCCAACTTCATGCCGATATCAGCGCCCGTTCTCGTGAATGTTGCTCGAAGCGGCCTTCCTTCAGGGTTCAGCCAATAGGTCCAATTCGAGGTTATCGTATAGGTAAGGCCCGCGGCGGTTATTCTCCCTTCAAGTCGGTCTTCCACCAATCTCGCAGGAGATCCCTCATATTGGAAATCCTTCTCCGAGTAGGACTCGTAGCCGAAAAGCTGGCCTTTCGAGAACAATCCGAAGTACATCGTTTCGGAAGTATCCGCGTGGTAAACCGCCACTAGGACCTGCGAAACGAATACACAAAGAACGCTGGGGACTAAGTGTTTCATTCTGTTTGGCCGGTCAGGATCAATATCTTACCGGCCTTTTCCCAAGCCTGTGGCGAATCGAGTCGATTTGTGAACTGTCCAATCCCGGCTAGTGTAGTGTCTCAATAATCCTCCAGCTTACTTAGCCATTGAAACGTCCTTATTCTATGAAGATTGAACTTTCCTCGGATGACAGGGCGACGCTAT
>Ga0302320_10001534_pt1 | contig 55308 bp, 46 predicted proteins | sample Bog_T0_3_FD_202130 | JGI IMG/M metagenome (GOLD analysis project Ga0302320, IMG submission 202130) | Peat permafrost microbial communities from Stordalen Mire near Abisko, Sweden - Bog_T0_3 | ecosystem: Environmental > Terrestrial > Soil > Wetlands > Peat | place: Sweden: Abisko, Stordalen Mire...
TAGCCGACAGGCCCATTCAACAGGTCGCCGATCTCACACCGGCTGTCTGGATCGCAAGACACACTTCCGACAACCTATAAAACCGAACCCCGCGCCTCGTCAACCGTGTGTTTGGTCATACGCATACGAAAGAGGAGCACGACGCACATGGATGACGTTCTCGCCATCACGCAAAATGTTGCCAACTTCGCACTCCGCGATCAAGGGCGGTGGGAGGAATTGCGTGACCTGTTCCATCCGAACGCTTCGATTGCCGTCACCTGGTACTCGGGACCAATTGAAGGATTTATCGAGCGGTCGGCTAAGATGGCGGCAGCCAACAGATCGACCACATCGAAGCATTTGATTGGGGCTTCGAGGGTTGCGATTGAGGGCAATCGTGCCCTCAGCGACACCGACATCACCATCCTTGCCCGCGCGAAACTTGGCCACATCGAAGCCGACGTGACCAGTTACCTGCGCTTCTTCGACCGGTTCGAACGGCGCGACGACGGCATCTGGCGTGTCGCAAGCCGGACAGCGATCTATGAAAAGGACCGCATTGATCCTGTCAGGCCTTCGCTTCTGTTTCCCCTTGTCTACAGATTGGCCGGTTTCAACCGTTTTCCCCGCCCTTACCGTCACCTGGCCGCAGGCTTGGTGCGCAGCGGCCAGGTGTTGGCGAAGCCGATCATCGAGACCGGGACAAAAGAGGAAGCGGAGCTATGGCAAGACGCAACAATGTGGCTTGCCACACGACATTGAGTTTCCAGGAGCCAATCTGCACTCCAACTCCCCCTTGTTGATGGGAGCCCGCGCGCGACGCGGGATCTCTCAGCTTCGCGTCGCGCAGGATCAGCAATCTGAAGGAGGCATTCCTAGCTCTTCTTTTGCGATTGACGGCGAAATGCGCGCCTATTCCCTGGACGTGTTTTTCCTCAGGAGTTCCTGAAGAGCGTGCTTTGTCGGTACCGCTCCCGAAGAGAATCTGACTCCCCGATTCATTAATTCCCAAAGAGCCGCTTCTCCCTCTGCGCTGATGCAAGTGACGTTTCTGAATACGAGAACGATTCTCCGCCCTTGCCTTCCGGCGCAGGCTTTCAACCAGGCCGTCCTTAAGTCCATGACCGAAGGAGGAATCAGCGCACCTTCAAGAACAAGACGCCGCTCCGCACCGCAGTCGACGATGGATATCTTCAACATGAGTTCTTGCCTCTTGTATGAATTTCGGAGCAATTGGATTGCCAAAGATGCTGGCAGGCTAAGGTGTTGAATCTTCATTGCTCGTTCCGAAAGCGAAAGGACAGCGGACGAAAATGGCGTCGTCAGCGACGACGTTCCTGTCCGTTAGACGACGATCTCTGCGCGCACAAAACATACGGAGACGGGCGGGGCGATCCCGTTCATTCCGGCCATCCGATCCATCAACCCGAGGGGCCGCTGAACAGGAGGGCCCCCACCCAATCTCCGCGGCATACGATTCCAGCGCCGAACAATCAGGACTTTGCAGTATTACCGGTACCAGAGGATCTCATGCGCCTCCAAGGGAATAGATGCTTCGCGGTGAAAAGGAACGATCCTGGGCGTAAAATCCTCTGCCGGACGAGTCGCGGGAGCCGACGCGGAGTAGCGCCAGACATTCTGGCCGACCAGGGATTCGCCGCGAACCATGACCTGCCGAATGGGCTCTCCGCAATTGGCCGCGGCGGCGTAGAGTTCGACTTGGATCGCGTCAGGATCCATTTCGTCCAGATGGACTTGAATATCGAAGTGATGGTGCTCGTCCGTGCTCTCGAGGCGCACGGAGCCGAATCGCAGCATGGACCAATGATCGGCGAGATGACGCTTCCAGTGCAGCAGGCTCTCCGCACATTTGCCGCTGTCGTTGGCTCTGCGCAGATATGCGGCGGCTAAGGGAAGGTAATACTTTTCCGCGTACTCCAACACGCATCGGGTTGCTGAAAACGCGGGCGTGAGTCGCGCCATGCTTTCGCGCACCCGAGCGACCCAGCCTGCTGGAATACCCGAATTGTCCCGCTCGTAGAACACCGAAATGACTTCCTGTTCGAGCAGGGTATAGAGCTGCTCTGCCTCTTTGGCATCCCAGGCCGGGTCGTCTCCATGCTCGAGGCCATCCCCCAGCGCCCAGCCTACATCGCGGGAGTACGCCTCGGCCCACCAGCCATCGAGTTCGGACAAATTGAGACCGCCATTGACCAGCACCTTCATCCCGCTGGTGCCGCAGGCTTCCCACGGGCGGCGCGGCGTATTCAGCCAGAGATCGACACCCTGCACCAGGTGCTCGGCCATTCGCATGTCATAGTCGGCGAGGAACACTACGTGCGACCCTGCCGGGCCGCGGCGGATAAACTCGATCCAGCGTTGAATCATCTCCTGCCCCGGGGCATCCTGGGGGTGAGCCTTGCCGGCGATCACCAACTGCACCGGCTTCTCCTTGTTTGTGAGAATAGCCAACAAGCGTTCGGGGTCATGCAGCAACAGATTCGGCCGTTTATAAGTGGCAAAGCGGCGCGCGAAGCCTATCGTGAGTGTATCCGGCCGAAAGATCCTCTGGGCATTGGCAACGTCTTCGGGCCGTCCGCCTTGACCGGCAATTTGGCGTGCGAGATGACGGCGAACGAAATCTACCAAGGACTTTCGCGAAGCCGAACGCATCTGCCAAAGACGGACGTCTGAAACTTGCCGGACAGCGCATCCCAGTTCTCTGACCAGGTCCTCCGGCTTCAGATGCGTCGTCCACGGGCGCTTTCCGCACACCTCCGTCCACAACTCGTCGGCCTGAGCAGAATTCCACACCGGAACGTGAACGCCATTCGTTACATGGTCGACAGGTATTTCCGCTTCAGGCCAGCGGGGAAAGAGGTTGTGAAAGATTTTCCGGCTCACCTGTCCATGGAGCTGGCTCACACCGTTGACTGCTCCGCAGCCCCGCATCGCCAACAATGCCATGTTGAAAGGCTCCGAGCTGTCCTCTGGGTTTTGACGGCCGAGGGCGAGCAGTACATCGATTGGAATGTGCAGAACGTCGGCGGCGTAATGGCGAAAATATGTGTCCATGAGTTGTGGCGCGAATCGGTCGAATCCCGCCTCCACAGGGGTGTGCGTAGTAAAGAGATTCCCCGCGCGGGTTGCCGCAAGCGCAACGTCGAACGGTACGCCTTGGCTCTCCATGAAGTCCCGCGCTCTTTCCAGTACGGCGAACGCAGCGTGACCTTCATTGAGATGGCAAACCTCCGGTTGCTTTCCGAGCGCGCGCAGCAGACGCCATCCCCCGATCCCCAGCACCATCTCCTGGGCAATCCGCACCTCGGGTCCGCCGCCATACAGTTCACTTGTAATGCCCCGATACGTCGGCGAGTTTGCCGGGTCATTGGTGTCGAGCAGATAGAGATGTACACGCCCCACCCGGACCTCCCAGGTACGAAGCCAGATACGGAGACCGGGTAAGTTGACAGCAATGCGCAGCAGCTCCCCGTTGGGCTGCCGCACCGGCCGGATCGGCAGTTGCCCTGGCTCGTTGAAAGGATAGATTGCTTCCTGCATGCCTTCTGCATTGATGTGCTGCCGAAAGTAGCCTCTTTGATAAAGCAGGCCGATGCCCGTCACCGGGAGGCCAAGGTCACTGGCTGCCTTCAATTGGTCGCCGGCCACGTTGCCGAGCCCGCCGGAATAAATCGGCAACGCGTCGCTCAGCATGAACTCCATGCTGAAATAGGCAATGCCGCTGAGTGGAGCTTCCGGCAGGGAGCGCTGAAGCCAGTTCGCCGCTTCTTCGCGCTTGGTCCTTGTTTCCAGAACCTCATCGAGGGTGCGCCGGAACTGCGGAGTCGAGCTGACAGCTTGGAGCCTTTCGCGGGAGACGGTCTGCAAAATCACCCATGGGTTGTGCGCCAGTCCCCACAACTCCGGGTCCAGTTGCCTCCAGAGGTCGTCCGCAGCATGGCTCCATGACCAGTCCAGATTCAACGCCAGTTCCGTTAGTGAGTTCACTACGGAGTTGCCAGAAGAAGCATTCGTTTCGGGGTTCATCTTGTTCTCCATTCAAGTGCCGCCAATGTTGGTCTGTTATCCGGATTACAGAAGCCTGGCCTGCGGAAGCCGCCGGGCCGGGACTCCGCCTTCAGTCACGTTTCCAAAAATGCCGTAGCGCACGAACCCGCGCCTCTTCGACCTGTTGCCGCGGAACACCCAGCAAAGTGGCGCACTCTTGATCGGTGCATCCTTCGAGGACCGATAAGACATACACAAAGCGCTCAAAGTCCGGAAGCGCGAGAATGGCTGAGAACCGTGCATCCTGAGATGCAAGTCGCGGCAAACTGCCGTCCTCCGCCGCACGAAGCCAACTCTCATCGAATAGGTGCTTACCCGCGAACATGGCCATTCAACTATGCCGCCGCCAGATAGTAGACGAACAAATGTTCAGCTTGATTACGGTTCAAGTCGTTCACGATTTCGTAAGCTTCCAGGACCGGCATGCCGCTGAATGGCGAGTAAGGGATGCCGGCCTTTCTGTAATGCTCCGGTTCGAATCGAAACAACTCGGTCTGGTCGCCGTTGATTTGTCTGCCTATGAATGTTTTGAAGCGCATATGTGATCCTCCCCTGTAGTCGTTGTTGGATGGACGAACGCCAGGGAGCATTGCCCATGAAGAAGCTGACGTAATCTCCGGTGACGTCAGCGTGGCCTTCCGGAGTCAGCGTCGAGAGCTCTTGTCTCTGGGTGTGGCGCAATGAGTCGAAGTGCATTGCCAATGACGATGCGCCGCGCCCAGGAATGTGCCCAATCCCGAAGTGCTGCGTTGTCTTCGGCAGCCAGGTCAAGACCAGGCACAAAACATCGTTCTGCCTTTGCTTGATCCGCGGTCAGCAGAAAGGAGAGCAGATAAAGCCTGACCCGATCCTCTGCAGGCGCACGTCGAGCGGCGTCAAGTGCTGTGTAATGTTTCTTGCCGTCATCGGCGGCAGGATATGCATAACGGCAGTTCATGTGCGAGTCCTCAAATACTCAGTCGCAAGTACACGAAGCGACGGACACCCACTTCATCGCCAGTTGCGGACACGGACGTTTTGGCTGGCTCGCCACAACGATGGAACGCCATCTCATCTCAAGCTGTGACTTTCTCTGTGACTTCCCGTTCATCGTGATCTCCTTCTCCAAACTTCACCGCGGTGGCTCAGGCTACTGCGCCTTCTGAGCGTGGGGAGTCAGTTTGCGCAAGACGAATTCCTGCACTACCCCGCTCAATTCGCGCTCAGCGGTATTCACGGCAAATTGCCCAAAGACGATTCCTGCTCCCCGATTCGATTGCGGATAGTAAGTGTTCAATAGCGCGCTCGACGCCAGGTCGCCTCCCACGCTTGAGTAATTCGGCTGCCACCGGCCGTTGTCGCCTTTACAAATGAATGGACTGGCCAAGGCATGCCCCAGACGCGATCTTGTCGTTCCTGTTCCCTGATAGAAGTAGCGTGGATCCTGGTGCAGAAGAGACGGTAGGATTGCGCCACCGATCAGGATGTCGCTGACTCCGTCGGCAGCCTCAGCGCCGAAACGCTGGCCGTACCCCTTGGCGCCCAGTACATAGTCGGGGCTGTGCGCAGTCTGTCTGACGCCGGCCATGAATGCCACTCCCGCTACGGTAACCGGATCGACGGAGACCCTCATCGCGAGTTGAAACTTCAGCTTTGTGGTGAGTGGTACGGCGTTCTGAGGGTCGTACACGACGTAGAAATTGGGAATGAACCCCAGGACCCGCTGCTGCTCTTCGAGATGCACCTGTTCGATGGCAATTTGGGCCGTGGAAGCATAAACCGTTACCGATGTTGTTGGGTCTGCAACCTTAAGCTTGATTCCCGTCACGAAGAAAGCGGAGCGATCCGGCCCGAGAACAATGGCGGGTGTGGTCCAGTCCTCGAATTCGGCGGCGGATACACTAACCTTGTAGGGAACTCCGAACTTGAGACCGCTGAAATCAAAAGCCGCGTTGTCGTTTGCAGTCGCGGTTTGCTTAATGCATGGGGATGGGCACTGGAGCGTAACGAGGGCTCCGGGTAAGAGATCGCCATTTATGTCAAGTACAGTGCCGCTGATGCTCCCGAGTTGCGGATCGGGAGCTGCGATGTCCTGCGCCATCGCTGGCAGTACCGTCGTTAAGCAAATCAAGAGCAGGCGTTTCCACAACATCATTGCTTTCCTCACGCCATGGAGGAGATGCAAGGGGAATGCCAAATCTCTTTCGCGCTAACTTCCTTGTTTTCAGAGGGGGATTTCCGCCATCCGCTTGCCGTGTCGAAACTGTCGACGTCAATTCGGAGGCTTGTTGACGGCTCCGCAGGCCGATCTGAGGATCTCAGGTGCTGACGACGGTGGCGCAATGGAAGCGAGCTATTCCGTGCCTCATCAATAATCCTTGCAGCCAGCATGTTGCTTGAATTAATCGGGGTGCGAATTGAGAAAGTCGAGTAATCGAAGTGTCCGCAGGCGAAAATGTTCGGCGACTCGATACCATGTGCAGCATTGCGTGCGTCGACCAACCGCAATGCTGCATTTGCTATGCGCGCGCAATCATAGCCGGTGCGATCCGTGATGATGGCAACGAGTGCATAAGCGCCCAGGTCGTTGTATGGCGCACTGGCCAGGTCAGCTAACAGCGTTCCGCGTACTTCCTGAGAGCTGTCGTACTGGGGATCTTCAGCATGCTGCCACGAATCTCCACCAATCCGCGCTGTTTGAATTCAGCCAGCCCACGCGTGACAGACTCGCGCGCTGCGCCGATAAACTCCGCGATCTGAGCATGGGTCAGAGCCATGCGAAACTGTGTCCCGTCTCCAGTTTTGTTGCCTCGTTCTCCCCATATTAATAATTGTGACGCCAATCTTTTGCGAACGCAAGACGTCAGTCCCACGATACGTAGCGATGCACCTACGTCCCTGAGAATTGTCATCAGCTCGACTGTCGCAAGGCGATATACCTCTGGATAACGCTGCGCTAAACGGAGAAAGTCCGCGCGTGCGATCCAGGCAATCCTGGACGGATAGAGGGTACCTGCCGACCACTCGGAGAGGCTCCCAAATAATGCGGAATGCACTCCAAGTACGGCGCCGCGCCCTGCAATTCGTAGGGTCAGCCTCTTGCCACCGATGTCTTGCAGCGACAGCCTCACATCTCCGGCAAGGACGACAAATACTTGGCTGAGTTGCTCTTGTTCCAGGAATAAGATGGAGCCGGCATCGTAGTCCACAATGGACATGATCGATTCGAGTTCCCGCAAGGCCTCTGGCGGCAACGTCCCCAAGGAGGTGTTCGCTGCCCAGGACCGGAAGTCGCAGTTGCTCGATACAAGCTGCGGAGCGCGTACGCTCCATCCGCTGTTGAATGCGACCTGCGCCGCAGTGCTTGCCATTGCTCGGCTCTGCCTTTCTTACGCTGTGAATATTAGGTCAAGTTCAGCGGGTTGCTGCACGTCGCTCCGGGTGGGCAATCGCTGGTAAGAAGGTGCTGTTGAACAGAGCCCGACTGAAAGCCGCCGGGCCCCGAGAAGGAGCGTAAAGGAGAGCAGCATACAGACGAACTGGGCGCCTGCGAGAACCATATCCACATTCATCGGTAAACCTCCATCCTGGGCGACAGCAGTTCCACATTTTGCCGCCTGACATTTAAGGGCGAGACGCTGCTCGCCAAACCACAAAAGTCCATCCTGCCAGCAGGCTCCAACACCTTGATTGTCAGAGGGCGCTTGACGGCAAGTTCTGACGCACGTTTAATGACCTCGATCCTCCGCGAAGCGCGTTAACAAGTTGCACGACGGCCAGATCGTCGGAATCATGCTGCGAGTTCATCAATGCACCCTTCCTGTCGGTATTGCGAAGTACTCCTTCAAGGAACGAGCCAAATGCCCCCGCTTGGCCTCAGGATCTCGATCGGATTCTTGTTCAATCACGCCATGTCGCGAAGGTCCGCCCATGTGATACACGAGCCCTAGATCCACATTCATTACGTCGAGGGCCGGATTAGACCGGACGACAAATGCATTGGAAAAATGCAGGTCGCTCAACATTCCCAAACGCAGGTCGTACCGGCCTCGAAGTCTCACGATGACGCCCTGGGTCAGGTGAAAGCTCCAGTTTTCATAGGTAGCTTCTGAAGAGAGGGCCTTTTGGGTGAACCCAAGTACGCTTCCTTTCGTTTCGAAATAGGGCATGACCCGCGTTCCGTCGCGCCACAATAGCCGAAAGCCGATCGGTGTTACCCCAACACCTGGTACGACCTTTCGGTCCCGGCTCAAGGTATTGCCCCAGATGTCTGTCTTTTTCGGTTGGCTCAGGAGAACGACGGGCAGAAATTCCATCACTCCATCCACTCGCGCGCGGAATACCCTCGGCCACAACTCCCGGTCAAGCTCTACACCTGCCGTGTAGAGCTTCGCGTTTTCCGCCGCCCCAAAGACCCTGTAATTGCCATAGGAGGCCATGCCTTCATAAACCAGATCCGTTGCCCGCCCGGGGGGTTGACGGTCAGGAATGCTGACAGTTTCCGCACTCGCGCAGAGGCACGTGGCGAGTGCGATGACAACGGTCAGGAAGTGCGACCATGCGGAACCTGGGAGGCCGATGACCGTCTTCCTTAATTCCCAGGATGCTTTTGAATCGAGGTTCTGCATCGTATCTCCATCAACGGTTCAATATTGCTCAACTGCAACTGCCTCGAGGCGTCGACCTCCGGAACTCATGCACAGCTTTCGTTGTGCCAGCTCTTGCTTTAGGAGGAAGAGGGGCCAAGCGCGAAGAAGCAAACACTGGCGGCTCCACGCTTCTTCGCTCGTCCTCTTCCCCGCGTGCTGCACTCTGCCCCGCGGTCCAACGGCGCAAGTGCAGCCCGTCACAGAGGTCGACGCCATACGCATTCCGCGCAACAAAAGCAGCTCCAGGCGATTGAGCCAATGCGATGCCGCTTCACCCAAAGCATCCAAATCAAACACATCTTCAATGTCGAAAAGCCTTCATCTGTCCTATCCAAACTCACCCTGACTGATTGGGGAGCCCGGCCCTCGTCACATTTTCAGGCCGGGAGCCGGGTCTTATCCCGGCAAGCTTCTGCCATTGCTTCGCGCTTGCCATTTTGTGGTGGCGCTCTGACAGAGACTTGCGTCCCTCGGGTTTCACTGTGGTCTCGTCCACCGCAGTTGTGCCCTGTACATCATTTGCGAAAGGCCCGCCGGCACATGTTCACCCGCGTAGACGGCGAGCGGTGCAGCATTGCATGCCAAAGTGATTGGCTGCACCTGCTTGCATCCCACGAAAACAAGGGCCAAGCCCATGGCGATTAGGTTCACCCAGATCGGCTGCAGGCTTCGCGCAACCATTTCCATTCCTCTCTTTTTGGCTCCTGACCTTCCTTCAGCACAACGAACTCATCTGGCAATCGCACTGCTGAACAAAATTGGACCTCGCCAGTTCTCCGGAATCCGTTTCCTGAGGAGCACTTCTGCCGTCCGGCATCAACTCTTCATTCCGGCGCGGAGACATGGCGTGACGTGCACCGGTGCTGCTGATTCTTGCACTCACCCTTGGGTGGCTCTCTGATCTCCTTTAAGCAAGAAAGGTGCCAAACTGCAAAGCCGTCGTCCTGCGGCTCATGCGTTCAGCGACAATCACGTGCCGAGCACGCGTATCCACGTTCACCTCACGCTTGCCTAAGGAGTTACAAACCCAATGACTTACATCGCCAAGGGCACGTGTGGTTTCTCCAGTTCTCAACGGGCTGCTGCGATCTGCGGAAAGATGCCGGCGCACCTAATAAGGTCATCGCTCAGCCACGGGTCCGGCGAGAGTGTCGGGGCGAATTCGAAATTGACGACGACAGTTTCGACACCGCGGTTCATTGGTGGAACTTGGCGCTGAAAACAAAAGGGATGATCGATCGTGGATTTGGCATCCTCATTGCAATGTCTCAATATCGAGCAGCGGTGGGACAACAGGAACGGCGATATGAGAAAGACCACGAAGGTACTTTCACTTGGTATGGAGGAGTGGAGGGATGCAGTCTGCGAAGCCTTGCCCCCTCGGCGGAAGAACGGCTTTTGGGGAGTGAGCAACTATTGGGATTTGTGTGCCCTTCCGCAGCTGTGTCAGTGGATGTCGCTGTTTTTCATCACTCCTTTGCTCCGGACGACCTGCGTTACGCCGCCGAGTACATTCGTCGGCGCTGGCCGGATGCAGTAATTCTTGTGATCGGCGAGCAGGCGAAGCAATTGGATGATCCTCTCTACGATGACAAGGCGAGCAGTGGAATCTCGCTCGATTAATTGGCGCGGACGATCGAAACGTCGGTGGCCGCAAAGAGAAGGATCAGAAGGAACGTGCGATCCAGGCCAGGTAATGCTCGACGGTAAGAGAAGCAGGCGGAACAACGCGAATCTGTTCTGCATGACGGTCACGATGGCGCCGATTGCCGGCGCATTTGGAGGATGCAATGCAGTTGGCATGCAGGCCGGAGCCGGCACTCGCAGGCGAATTGAGTCCTGGAACTCTGCTCCAGGTGATAGAAGGAGGCGGTCCGCAGCGTAGCGACGAAGATCTCGTGATCGCGGCCCAGAGCGGAGAGTCCTGCGCTCTGGGTGAACTGCTCGGCCGCCACCAGAAGATGCTGTACTGCGTTGCGCGCCGTTATACAGCGAATGCAGATGAAGCCCACGACCTGGTTCAGGAAACGATGTTGCGCGCCATCAGGAACATTGGCAGGTTCCGCAGAGAGTCTCGATTCGTTAGCTGGCTGAACGCCATCGTTATCAATACAGCGCTCTCCCACAAAAGGAGAGAAAAGCACTTTCGCTGGATATACCTTGACGAACAAGAAGGAGAGGAGACTCGCTTTTCAATGAAGGGCCTCCGGGATGTGCGCCGGAATCCGGAAGAGGATTACGCTCATCGCGAACTTCACAGCATGTTGCGACGCGAGGCTCTGAAACTACACCCAAAGTATCGATTCATATTGAAGGCATGCGATCTCGATAACTGCCCAATCGAGGAGGTCGCGCGCTCGCAAGGAATGCACCTCGGAGCTGCCAAGTCACGGTTGTATAGGGCCAGATTGAGCCTTTCGGCGGCAATGAAGAGATCCAGCGCGGTCGGCACAAATATGCGTACGGGGCGGCATGATGTCTGATTTCCTCTGCAGGACAATTGGATGATCTCATTGGCAAAACTCGAATTGGTGCAACAGGAAGAACGGGAATGCATCCCGACGCACCGGATCGCGAGAGGGAGGCGCTGAAATATGAGTGAACTGAGGGATCATCCAGTCGCTCCCAGAAGGTGAATGTCGAGATCCGAGAATTTTCACATCGGCAGCTGAGACGCCCTAATAATCCGTCCTCCCGATGTTTAACCGAGTCATCTTGTTGCGCAGAGTTGATCGCTTCAGCCCCAATCGCTCGGCCGCGCCTCCGGGACCAGAGACTTTACCGTCCGATGCCTTCAGCGCCGCAAGGATGGCCTTCTGTTCTGATTCACGCAGTGTCGGCGAAGCAATTTCCCGCGCTTGCATGGCAACCAGCGCTGGTCCCGCCAGTTCATGGATGGGAACTTCAAGATCCTCACCCTGGGTCAGAATAACCGATCGCTCGATGAAGTTTTCGAGTTCCCTTACGTTGCCAGGCCAGGGAGCATTCGCCAAAGCGTTCATCGCGTTTCTGGGGATGCGGCGAATGGACTTCTGCATTTCACGGGAATGGCGCGTAACGAAATAATGCACCAGCAAGGGAATGTCCTCCCGCCGTTCCCGCAGGGGCGGAATCTCGATCGGAAACACATTGAGTCTGTAAAACAAATCTTCCCGGAATCGATTCTCACGAATCATCTTCTGCAGATCCCGGTGCGTTGCCGCGATCAGCCTCACATCGACGCGGATGGTTCGATTGCTTCCCAACCGCTCAAACTCTTGTTCCTGAATTGCCCGCAGCAACTTGGGCTGCAGTTCCAGGGCAATATCGCCCACTTCATCAAGAAACAGCGTTCCGTGATCGGCAACCTCGAATCTTCCGTGTTTCTGGGCAACTGCGCCTGTAAACGCTCCCTTCTCATGCCCGAACAGCTCGCTCTCCACAAGAGTGGAAGGGATTGCAGCGCAGTTGAGCTTTACGAATGTCCTTTCGTGACGAGTGCTCGCATTGTGAATTGCCCGGGCGATGAGTTCCTTGCCGGTACCCGTTTCCCCGAGCAGCAGTACCGTCGAGCGCGTCGGGGCCACAATCGAAACCTGGTCCAGCACTTTGCGAAGCGCGGCGCTGTCGCCGACGATATCTTCAAACTTGAGCTCCGAGCGAATCTCCGACTCAAGGTAAAGCTTCTCATCCTGCAAGTGATTCTTGAACGCGTCCAGCCGTCCGTAGGCGATCGCGTTATCCAGCGCAAGGGCCAACTGACTTTCCACCTGAAGCAACAGGTCAAGGTCGGCTTGGCTAAAATAATGCGGCTGGCGGCTTCCCAGCGCCATCATCCCCGCAACCCCCTGTGCCGTGACCAAAGGGGCGGTGATCAGAGACCTGATCGATTCGGACTTCAAGGTGCGCAACGCCGGGACGGACACCCCCTCAATTTCCTCTTCTTTCCATATTCGAGGAATTCGGTCTTCCATCTGCTCAATAAGGTCTCCTGCAGGCTCTAAGACCGGATTGTCTTCGTGAGACCCTTTGCGAGTTGGGAATTCGAGAACTGCGCAATCATATTGATGCGATTCTCCGTCTCTCAGCCAGAATCCGGTACAGTCGTTTCCGAAGTGTTTGCGAATCGTCTCGGACGCCGATTGAAATAGCTCATTCAGGTTCTTTTTCACGATGATCTGATTGTTGATTTCAAGCAGCAGGCCAAGCCGGTCGCGCTCTTCCTCCAGTTGTTGCCGATAGCGCGCAGCCTCGCCGGCCGCCATCTCGCTCTCCAGGACCACAGCGATCTGCGAGGTTGCCGAGGCCATCAGCTCCACGTCTTCGCCACTGAACTGCGCACCCTCCGCGCTCACAAATGCAAGTGCGCCCAGCCGCGCACGCGGAGTCGCAATCGGAAGGGCATATGCACAGCGGTGTAACCCTAGGTTCGCCTGGCCAGCCAACTGAGGAACCGCAAGCATCGCCCGATTGAGGTCGGGGATGAAGACCGGCTCCATTTCGACGAAGGCCTTCTCCATCGCGCTTCCCTTCAGCTCAACTGTGGCCCCTGTCTCAACCTCGGGCGTGGCCCCTCTCTGATCCCATAAAAGCAACCGCCCAGTTTTTCCATTTTCCTCCGACCGAATCAGCATGACGCCGTCGATCACCAGAAGATCCGACAAAAGCTGACACACGCAGCGTAGCTTGTCGCCTCCGCTTGGCTGCGCGGCGATTGCCGCGGAAAGCTTCAGGAGAGTGCGATACCTGCCGGCCATCCCGGCATTCATTGACTCTGGTCCAGACATTGGCCTCTCTTGTCCTTTTAAAGCCTCAACCCTGCCATCGTTATCGCGAATCCGGATTTTCCCGGTCTGCGATCGAAGCACAATACGCTGTTTGCCAGTCCATTCGCTTCCGGCACTTTTGCAATTCAAGCTGGCCGCATTTGGCCATTGTGGCCATATTTGGCCAGACAAATGTCGACAATCGACGGCGATTCTTTCCCTCGGCTGTTCAATATCAATATGTTACGCCTTCCAGTGGAAATGGCCCCTGGCGTGCCATCCCATTGGTGTAGGTAGAGGAAGTGAACGATGCTGCGTATCGATCTTTTGGGTACAGACATCCTCCGGATGTCGGGCCGCATGACAGAAGGGTGCCGCGAAGTGGTCCAGACTTTCGTTGGTTCCCACGGGGCTTTGCCGAGCATGGTCGTCGATCTGTCAGAGGTCACCTATGTCGACCGGGCCGGAGAAGAAGTGCTCTGCTGGCTCGGTCAGCTCGGCGCGAAGTTCACGGCCGACAACGCCTATGGACTCCACGTCTGCGAGCGGCTGCATCTCGGCATTGCAAAACCGCACATCCTATCCGACCGGCCTCACGATGCGCGGCGAGGAGGGCAGCATGCATAAGCCGTTTTTGCCAACTGAATTCAATCGCCGGAGAGGTTGCAATCGCGGCCAGTTCGATCTTTATCGGCCTTCTCGCTGTGCACAGCTTAAGCCTGGGATGCATTTCGCGAGGTGTCATCGTGGCTAATGTGATTATTCCGATGAAATCTCTCGAACTGAAATCGATCCTCGTCCCAACCGACTTTACCGAGGCCTCCGATAAGGCGCTCCAGCATGGAATCGCCATCGCCCGCCACTACCGCGCAACTCTCTACGTCGTCTACGTGGTTTCGTCCATTGGGTTCACCCTGAATGGCCCGGATGCGGTGGAACTCGCTTCCATAGCTTCGGAACGGGACATCAATTGCTTCGTGAATGAGTTGCTGGTTTCGGGAAGGCTGAATGGGGTTGAGGTTCGGCCCATTGTTCTCAAGGGAAATGTGGATGAACAGGTGGAGTCCTTTGCGCGTGCTCACCGGGTAGACCTGATTGTTGTGAGCACACACGGCAGGCGTGGCATGGCCAGGTTGTTTTTCGGATCGATCGCGCAACTGATCTCAAAATGTTGCTGCTGTCCAGTCCTGACCGTCGGCCCGCACTCGACTGGTCCCTGGCTCGGCAATCCAGACGATTCTGGAAAGCCGCTGCTCTTTTCAACGGCGTTCAACAAGGATTCTGCAAAGGCCATGCCCTATGCCATCTCGCTTGCAAATGATTTCGAGCGCCGATTGTTCGTGCTGCACGTCATACCTAGTTATCGTACGCATCTTCGTAAAAGAAACTGCTCGGCGCAGGGCGACCACGAATCGTTAGCGCTCGCGCAACTGAACTCACTCATTCCTTTGGACGCCGATCGCAAGTGCGCAGCCACTCTTCTTGTCGAGTCCTGCGACCCTGCCGATGGCATCCTCCGTGCGGCAAAGCGCATTCATGCCGCCACCATCATCATGGGAACACACCGGGGGGCGATTTCCGACCTGGCTGCCCGGCTTCCCTGGTCCATCACCAACCACGTGAATCGTGAGGCACTGTGTCCTGTCCTCACAGTAAGAGGGTAGTTTCTTGTTAATCCGTGTTCCAGTTATCGAACCAACTCTAGCCTGCACGAGAGGTTTCTCTTGCGGCCCCCGCCCATCTCCAGGCGAATCAATGGACGAAGCAACCGCAGCGTCTTCCGGTTCCACGCGCATCCTGCCGCGGAAAGGCGCCTTAAAGCTCCTTCTCGTCAGCTTCTTCACGTTTTCTCCCCTGGGAATTCATGCACAACAGCCGCTGAATCTCGACATGGCCTCCGTTGCCATCCTGGCCCGCACGCAGAGCTGGACTTCCAAGCAGGCACATCAAGATGCAGTAACCGCCGGCGAGGACGCACGACGGGTCGCAAGCGCGCGATGGGGGCAGATCAACTTTCAAAGTCAGTACCTGCGCTTTAACGACCCGATTCACATCGAGTCGCCAATCCCCTCTAACCTGCAACCGGTTCTGGGACTGAAGTCCCTAGCCACTCCCTTGGCGCCACAGGACAACCTGCATGTGGATCTCGAGGCCGGATACCCGGTTTTTGCAGGCGGCAAAATCCACAACGCAATCAAGGCAACCCGTGAAGCCAGCCATGCGTCGGCAGAAGCGGCAAACGACACCGACGATGACGTGATCCTAACGGCCGAACGCAACTATCTGTCGGTGCTTCTGATGCGGCAAGTGGTGGAACTGGACACTGCCGCTCTGCAATCGTACAACGAGCATTTGCAGCACGCTCAGACGTCGTACCGCCTGGGCACAGCTGCGAACTACGATGTGATCCGCGCGGAAGCTGCTGTTGCCGAACAGGAGAAACGCCTGACAGAAGCCAGGAATCAGCTTGCGCTGGCGGAGGCCGCCCTTCGAACTTCCCTTGCGCTCGAAGATTCTGCGTCCATCGACATCGGCGGCCATTTATTCGAGATCCCCGATGAGGTCGATCTGAATGCGTCGATGGACGCAGCAGTCAAGTCAAGTCCGCTGTTGCAGGCGCTCAGAGACAAAGTTGCCGCGTATCGCAGTGGGGTGCGTGTGCAAGAGGGGGATTATCTTCCGCAGATCACCGTCATTTCCGGAAAAGAGCTGGTGACCAGCAAACTATCGCAAACCGATCCAACATGGTTTGCCGGGGCGCGGGCAACGTTTCAACTTTGGGACGGCGGAGAACGCCGCGCGCGCGTTTCCCAGGCGCGCTCGCAGCTCCAAAGCACGCAGTTTGAGTATCACCACGCAGAAGAGCAGGTTCGTCTCGCGGCGCGGAGTGCATACCTCGATCTGCAATCCCAGCGGAGCGAACTCGTTTCCGCGCAAAAGGCTGCCGACCGGTCTGGGGAAAGCCTGCGGCTGGCGAACGAGCGCTTTAAGGTCGGTACGGGGACCAGCCTTGAAGTACTCGATGCGAATGTGTCTCTCACTGCATCGCAAATTGGCGTCCAGCAAGCACTGTATCAAATCGACCTGGCGTATCTGCGGATGCATCGCTATCAGGGAGACATTGCCGAACTTACTACGAGGATCCAGAAATGAAGAAGAAGCGCATAGGTTCGATTGCTGTAATTTTAGGACTTGCCTCGATTGTCAGTCTGTTCAACACCGGCTGTCACAAGAGCACGAAGACGATGATTGTGGATGGCACGATTGACTGCGACGAAATCAACGTCTCATCCAAGGTCCCGGGACGCATTAAAGAGCTTTCTGTCGATGAGGGAACCTCTGTAACACCGGGCGAACCAGTAGCAATACTGGAGTCGAACGAGATCGATGCAAAGGTGGATGCTGCTTCGGCAGCCTATCGGTCCACGGAGGCGAGAGTTGCCCAGGCTGGCACCGCGGTCAAGTTCCAGCGGGCAGCCTTTACCGATCAGCTCGACCAGGCGAAAGCGCAATATGATGTGCACAGAGAGGATGTGCGGCAAGCCGAAGAAAACCTGAATTCGGCAAAGGCCAATTACACGACGCAACGGGATAGTTATAACCGCTTCCACGGGATGTTTGCCGAAGGCGTCGTACCTCGCCAGGTAGAAGAGCAGTATGAAAACGGCTACTCAGCTGCCAAAGCTCAACTGGGAGCGGCCGAGTCCAAAGTGGATCAGGCCAAGGCTGGACTCAAGGCAGCTGCGGCGGCCCTTCAATTGGCGCATGATCAATCCCTTCAAGTCACGCTCCGTGAACAGGAGCAATCGGCGATTCAGCAACAGGCCGATGCCGCCCAGGGGCAGATGCATGAGGCCCAGGCCTTGCAGGGTGAAACCCGTATCGTGGCTCCAGTGGCAGGCTATGTCTCTGAGAAGATTTCGAACACCGGAGAGATGGTGGCTCCCGGCTTTCCCATGGTCACCATCTCCCGCGCCAACGACTTCAAGGTCAAGGTCTATGTGGATGAGTCGAAGTTCGGCTATCTCCAGATCGGCCGGCAGATCAAGGTCATCCTTCCTGCTTTCGGCGACAAGGTGGTCTACGGAAGGCTGATCCGCATCAATCAAGCCGCCGATTTTGCCACCAAGAAAGCAACCAACGAACAGGGGACGCTGGACGTCCGTGGGCTGCAACTCGTGATCAAGCTCGATGACGACCCGCGCTATCGGAACGGCATGACGGCCCGGGTCGAGCTCAATATGGGTGAAAAATGATCCGCGACATTCTCAAGGTTGTAAAGCGCGAGTGGGATTGGATACTTATCGAGAAGCGATACATCGTGCTGGTGCTCCTGGGTCCCATTCTCTTTGCCCTTTGCATCGATACCATCTACGCGCCCAAGAAGGTTCTCGGGCTCCCGGTCGTCTTCGTCGACCAGGATCACTCGCAACTGTCGCGGGCGATGACGCGCGCCCTTCTTGCGAACGAGACTTTCAAGCTTGGCGGATACATCAACTCGACGGAGGAGTTTCCAAGGCTGGTCGCCGAAGACCGCGCGTATATGTGCGTCGTTTTCCCTGATGGAATGGAGCGCGATCTCAAGGCGGGCCGCGGCGGGCGCGTGGAGGTTTTGGCGGATCAAACGAACTTCCTTACCGGCATGGTCGAAATGGCTAAGGTAACCGAGGTGCTTACGCCGTTCTCGGTCGTCGCCGATGCCCGGATCATTGAAGCGGTGGACGGAGTGAAGCAGGAACAGGCGCTGCGCCGGGCCATGCCCATCAATGTAGGCACGCGGATGTTGTTCAACTCGGGCTTCACATCGAACTATCTCAACTACATCCCGGTGGGAGCGGCAACCATCTCATTGCAGTTGGCGGCCCTTCTGATCGCCATTCGTTCCGGCAGTTCGGAATACCACGAACGTTCGTTTCAGCCATTGTTCGCAGCCCAGAGCAGCCCCTTTGCGCTTGTTGCTGGCAAGGTCGTGTCCTATGTTGTCCCACTCCTGCCTGTCTTCGTGATCACTATCTTTATCCCTCATGTGCTGTTTGGGGCGCCGATCGTGCGAACGGGTATCTCCTTCTGGGTGATTCTTGTCTGGTTCCCTGCTGCGCTGATTACATTTGGCTACGGTGTGTCGGCCCTGACCGGCGACGCCTTGTTGTCTACTGAAGTCTGCGCGCTCCTCACGCTGCCGAACTTCCTGGTCACCGGATACACCTGGCCTATGTTTGCCTCTCCCAAGGCTATGCTTCTGTTCACTTATGGCATGCCGCTGTATCCGTTTGCGTTTGCGATGAAGAAGATCACTATTTTGGGTGGCACTCTGGCAGATTGCGGAAACCAGATATGGTGCCTGACGGGCTGGAGCCTGATTGCCATCCTGTTCGCCTGGGCCGGAACCCGCCGCATCTTCAACCACCGTCCTGAAGGATCGGAGAGCAATGGCTAAGACACTCCTCAAACTGTGTTTTCGGGAGACAAAGAGGATCATTTCCGATCCTCGCATCTTCACTCTGATGCTCGTTGGTCCTTTTGCTTATGCTTTCATCTTCGGCGGAGTGTATTGGAACGGAAGAACGACAAATATCCCAATCATTATCGTCGACCAGGATCACTCCAGGTTGTCACGCGAACTGACCACTGCACTTCGCTCTTCCGACAGTCTGAGCATTGTCGGCTTCGCCGACTCGCCGGCTGAACTGCTCCCCATGACCCGCCGCGAAGAGGCCTACGCCTGTGTCATGTTTCCCCTGCACTTTGAGCGCGACGTGCTGGCCGGGAGATCTCCACGAGTGGCTATCGTGCTCGATGGCAGCAATACGCTGATTGGCGGTACGGCGTTAAGAGCCGTTCACGAAGTCATTGGCACCTACCAGGTCGGAGTGGACCGAAGAGTATTGGAGGCCACGGGAATCCCCAAAGGAAACGTGCCAACCATCGCCCGGCCGATCGTAATGACCGGGCGGCATCTCTTCAATCCGACCTCCAACTATAGCTATTTCCTTCTCATCGGCCTGGTGTGTGCGGCCAGCCAGTCTGTGATTCGCATGATCACGGGCATGTCGATCGGACTTGACAGCTACAAGGAATTTCGCGATTCCGTTAAAACAGACATGCCAAGCGCGCCCTGGCTCTTTGCGACGAAGGTTGCTGGAACATGCTGTCTGGCGATTCCTGTTGTCTTGGGCGCTGCGGCCTCCGTCCTCACATTGTTTGGAATGCCGCACCGAGGCAGTCTGCTGCTGATTTTCACGGCCCTCGCGGTCTATGTCGTAATCCACATCTGCATGGGATACGGCTACTACGGCATATGCAAATCCTACATCCTTTCCACGCACCTTCATCTGTTCATGGCGGTGGTGCTATTCTTCCTCTCCGGATTCACATGGCCCTATTACGCCATGCCGCCTGCAGTTCAGGCCATCGCGCACTGCATCCCCATTTTTCACATGAACTGCATCATGCGGAAGGTGAACCTGGTTGGCGCGACAGCAGGCTGGGTGCTGCCTCACCTGCTCGCCCTCGCTGTGTGGTTGGTGGTTGGATACGCGTGGGGCTACGCAGCATTCAAACAATGGTGCAGAGCGCAAAGCACCGCGCCAGGTGAAGGGAGGGCATTGTGACTTCTGGAATCGATGGCGGTTTGAATCTCAGGCGGGCGCGAGCCGCTCAGGGGGAATTGCAGCGCCGCAATGACAGGCTTGAGCTCCTGCTCAACCTCACGAAGACAATCACTTCTGACCTTGACCTGCGCGAGGTCGCGCGCTCGACATCCGCTCATATCCGCGAGTTGATGCACGGAGATATTGCAGCCGTTTCGATAAGTGACAAAGCATCAGGAAAACTCAGGCTGTTCGTCATCGATTATCCGCAGGGCAAGGGATTCGTCCGGGAAAACTTGTTGATCACTCAAAGCGACTCCGCCAGAAGGGCTTTCGACACACTCAAGCCGGTGATCGCAAACCTTGTCGATCTCGATCAGAATTCTCCTGAGGTGCACGAAGAACTGGCGTCGATTGAAGGCGCCAAGAGCATTTGCCTGGTTCCACTCTTGAATCGCGGCCGCGCAATCGGCATTCTGTCAACCGTGAGAACGACGGAAAGCCCGTTTGTAGCAGAGGAGGTGGAGTTCCTCAGCCAAGTTGCAGGACCGATTGCCATCGCCATCGAAAATGCCCTGGCCTATGAAGAGATTACCCGCCTGAAAGACAAGCTCGCCGAGGAGAAGCTCTATCTCGAGGAGGAGTTCCGCAGCGAGATGGGGTTCGAGCGGATCATCGGGAACAGTCCAGCGCTGAAGCACGTTTTGCAGTTGGTTGAAACAGTCGCCCCCAGCGATTCCACCGTTCTTTTGCTCGGCGAAACCGGAACTGGAAAAGAGCTGATTGCCCGTGCGATCCACGAACGCAGCCGGCGCAAAGAGCGCACGTTTGTGAAGCTCAACTGCGCCGCCATACCAACCGGCCTGCTGGAGAGCGAACTTTTCGGGCATGAAAAGGGAGCGTTTACAGGCGCAATCTCTCAGAAGGTCGGGCGCATGGAACTCGCCGATCAAGGCACGCTGTTCCTGGATGAAGTAGGTGATATACCACCCGAGATCCAACCGAAGCTGCTAAGGGTTCTACAGGAGCGTGAATTCGAGCGCCTAGGCAGCACGCATACGCGCAAAGTCAACGTGCGGATTGTGGCAGCAACCAACCGCGACCTGGAAAAGATGGTTGCCGACCGGGAGTTCCGCAATGATCTTTATTACCGATTGAACGTATTTCCCATCCGTATTCCGCCCCTGAGAGATCGTAGAGAGGATATTCCGCTGCTGGTAGGCTTCTTTGTGCAGAAACTTGCCAAGCAAATGCAGAAATGCATCGACGTGATTCCAGCATCCGTGATGAGGGGACTTGCGGCCTGGGACTGGCCCGGCAACATCCGCGAACTCGAAAACTTTGTCGAGCGTGCCGTAATCTTGACGCGGGGCAAGACACTCGATGCGCCTCTCACGGAACTGCGCAAAGTGAATACCGATCAACCTGCGCAGCCATCCACAGCAAGGGAGGAAGAAGAGATCGCGCGGATCGTGAAAAATACGATCAGTTCGATGAACGGGAAGCGCGCATTGAATGAACATGCAAGGAAGCAGCGCGACGAGATCATTCGAGTTCTTGTCGAATGCAAGGGGCGCGTCGGAGGGCCGGATGGGGCTGCGGACCGCATGGGGATTAGTCGCACAACCCTCATTTCTCGATTCAAGAGACTCGGCATAGATCCATACCAATATGCTTGACTACGGCTGCCCGGCTGGAATTCCAAGGCAGTCTTAACATGTTAAGGCTGGCCCCGTTAACAATGGGATTTTAACGGCCGGGCCTTTGTCGAGAGTTTAGGAGCTTCGGAGATCCAGCCCATAGTGATGGCGACGCGGGAGAGTCCTCTCCGCTACCGCGTGAGCAGGATTTTAGCTTGTTGCCAGCTCCCGAGGTTGAGGTACAATACTGGCACGTTCCATCTGACCTGGGACGATGGTTTCTGACGGAATCCGGCTGCGAAGGTGCCAAGATGGCTTCTCGCCGAGCGCTTCTGCCTCGTTCTATAAGGCCCCGGACCGCAATTGCGGCCACATCGGGCCTTTGTCTCACCTGCGTGCTGTTACTGGCAGCCCCGGCTCACACTCGCGATCCGAATAAAAGTCTCAGCAAGCACGAAACGAAGGTCGAGCTATGAGAGTCGCACCCATCTGGACGAAGATCATTCTGGATCGGTGGTCCTTTCGACTAGTTATGATCGCCCTGATTGCCGCCCTTAGCTGGCGGTGGGCAGTTGCGGCGACAACTGAGCCCGGACATCTGCGGATCATCCATGAATCCTGGACGTTCAAGGATGGCGCGCCGGATGCAGTTTGGGCCCTGGCGCAGACGGCTGACGATTACCTCTGGCTTGGAACTGCATCCGGGCTGTATCGTTTCGACGGTATCCGCTTTGAGCTTTTCCGCTCGCCCTTTGGCGATCAACTCCTGACCAACAATATTAGCTGGTTGTTTGCCCCTCCCACAGGCGGACTTTGGGTCGGCAATGTAACCGGAGGCGTCAGCTTTCTAAAAAACGGGAGAATCAAAAACTTTCCCGAGGTCCCAGGAACAGTTTACAGTTTCGCTCAAGACCGGCAGGGAGTCGTATGGGCTGCTACAGATGGCGGCCTGTGGCGATTCGATGGCTCGATATGGCAGCACATCGGCGCGGAGTGGAATGCTCCGCAGAAACCAGTCTCTCAGGTGGGGTTTGATCGAGAGGGCATCCTTTGGGTGTTAACAGAGTCCCGCGACTTCAAGGTTGCAAAGCAACTATATTTTCTTCCGCCAGGCGACAAGCAGTTTCGAGAAGCTGGAGACAATCTCTTCGTTCAAGGCCTTACACTGGACGCCGATAACACGGTTTTGACGACCCGCGAAAGAAGGCCGCAACAGCCCGATTCCGGTGTCGAGTTGGGAAGCTCGCTTCCTGCCTATCCAATTCTAAAAAAGAACTCTGAGCAAATCCTCGATCGTGCCAATGGCGTTTGGTTTCTGTCGATAGCTCCTTTCATCTTTCGTCATGCTGCAGGCGACCCGCTGGCAGATATCGTCGGCAAAGCCTCACCCGGCAATTCTCAGGTCTATGACATTAATGCGTACCGCTACGCGAGGCTGGTCGATCGCGAGGGCAGTATTTGGATTGGAGATCCCACCGGCGTTCACCGCTTCTCCTATAGCCCTCTGATCCAACCGCAGTTTCCCAAACCGCAGCGGTCGAGATTCACGGTCGCGCCTGATGACGGCGGGATGGTGTGGATCAACGCTGGAGATGGGACTGGATCGTCTGCTCTTTATCGTTTAGTGGATGGGAAAGCTGAATCTCATGGGGCGCAGGGGGGATTAACGAATATCGCATACCGGGCGCCGGATCGGACATTTTGGTTTGGCGGCGAAGGGGGACTGTGGCACATGGTCAATGGGAGCCTCACCAGAGTTGAGCTCCCAAAAGAGATGGACAAAGCGTGGCTCCTGTCAGCCATTACACAGGACGGAACAGGGGGAGTGTGGGTATCATTCTCCCGCGACGGGCTTTATCGGCTCAAGGACGGTGTCTGGACAATAAATGGAGGACGCAGTGACCTTCCGACCACGGGTGCGATCGCCGAATTTTCGGATGCCCTGGGCCGGATTTGGTTCGGCTGCGGGAAAACCCAATTGGCTGTGTTGGACGGCGATCATGAACAAACATTCAGCGCAAAAGACGGTATTGATATAGGCAGAATCTTGGCGATCAGTGGCAGAGGATCGGAAATCTGGATTGGCGGCGAGTTCGGTGTGCAGCAGTTCGATCACGGACGATTTCATACGATCAACGCTGTGGATAAGGAATCGCTCCGCGGGATCTCCGGAATCGTGGAGACCGCCAATGGGGATCTATGGCTCAATGGCCTGGGAGGAATTATTCACCTCCGCCAAGCAGAAATCGTGGAAGCGTTGAAGAACCCCGCATATCAGGTCAGCTGTGAGCGCTTTGACAGACGAGCCGGACTTCCGGGGCGTCCAGCACCTGGCAGGCCCACAGCTGTCGAAGGCACGGATGGGCGGCTATGGTTCACTGAAAACAACGGCGTTGTGTGGCTCGATCCCACTCAGGCGTCAAACAATGTCCCGCCACCTCCGGTTTCGATTCAGTCCGTTTCTGCGGATGATAAAGACTATGCAATGGGCCAACCACTGAAATTCCCAGCCCGTACCTCCAACGTACAGATCAGCTATGCTGCCGTAAGCCTATTGAATCCGGAGGCGATTCGTTTTCGCTACAAGCTGCAAAAAACCGACAAGGACTGGCACGAGGTCGGGACTTCGACCTCTGTCAACTATCGAAATCTTCTTCCCGGTTCGTACCACTTCGTCGTAAATGCCAGCGACACCAACGGACTATGGTCAGACAATACTGCAACCGCAGACTTCACTGTCTTACCTGCCTTTTACCAGACGAATTGGTTCCGCGCTTTGTGCGGCCTCCTCCTTCTGGCGTTGCTGTGGGCGGCCTACCAGTTTCGCGTCCGGCAATTGCACCGGGAGTTCGCCCTGACTCTGGAGGCGCGCATCGGGGAGCGGACAAGCATTGCGCGCGAACTGCATGACACACTGCTTCAAAGCTTCCATGGGTTGATGCTGCGGTTCCAGATCGTTTCCCAGTTACTGCCGGATCGTCCCGAGGAGGCAAAGGAGCAGTTGGACAGAACAATGGATCGGGCGGCCAAGGCGATCACCGAAGGCCGGGATGCGGTGCACGGTTTGCGCGCCTCCACGGTCCAAACGAACGACCTCGCACAGGCACTCAATACACTAGGCGAGGAACTCGCAACTGATCCAGCCAACCAATGGACTCCAGGATTCCGCGTCACGGTTGAAGGCGAGGCGCGAAATCTACATCCCATCTTGCGTGACGAAATTTACAGAATTGCCGCTGAGGCGCTTCGGAACGCCTTCCGGCACGCCCAGGCTCGGCAGATCGAGGTTGAAATCAGATATGACAACCAACAATTCCGGCTGCGCGTGCGGGACGATGGAAAAGGCATTGATACCGTAGTCCTGTCGGGACAAGGGCCTGGGGGACACTACGGCTTGCCCGGCATGCGGGAACGCGCCAAACTGATCGGGGGCAAGCTAGTGGTTTGGAGTGAAGTTGGCGCGGGCACGGAAGTGGAACTCGGCATTCCTGCGGGGACGGCCTACGCCACAGCTCCAAAAGGCAACTGGTTATCACAGTTGTTCGCCAAAAAGACAAAAACCGAATCAGGAGATAGACCATGAGTACCGGCACGGCTCGAATTCGAGTTCTTGCGGTCGATGACCACCCGATAGTACGCGAAGGGATCGCCGCATTGATCGCAATTCAGCCAGACATGATTTTGATAGGCGAAGCCTGTGACGGCCGTGAAGCGATCCAGCAGTTCCGGATGCATCGCCCGGACGTGACGGTGATGGATCTGCAGATGCCGGAAATGAACGGGCTCGATGCGTTGATTGCCATTCGCAATGAATTCCCCGATGCGAAGATCATTATGCTGACAACCTACAAGAGTGACACACAGATTATCCGGGCTCTCAAGGCCGGGGCTCAAGGCTATCTCTTGAAGAATGCTCTGCACAAAGAATTGCTGGAGGCGATCCGCGCGGCAAATGCGGGAAAGAAAACCGTCTCCCCGGAGGCTTCCCTGGAGATTGTCGAACATGCCACCGACGACGCTCTGACGCCGGCAGAAATCAGCGTCCTGCGACTCATAGCTGCCGGACGTGCAAACAAAGAAATCGCAGATCAGCTCTCTACCACGGAAGAATCGGTGAAAAGCCGGGTCAGGAGCATCCTCTCCAAATTGGACGCCAGCGACCGAACCCACGCCACGACCATCGCTCTGAAACGAGGAATCATCGAGCTGTAGATTCTGGCCGCCCCCTATATCTACACCGACGCCTCAAAAGAGGCTCGATCCGACCTCTTTGTGGGGCTCTATTCCTTTGGGAAATAGACGAAAATGAATGTGTATACGAGAGGTGCGTCCATTGCGACGCTTGTATTCCACTTTTGCTGGCGGTTGGCCCGGTTTTGGCCTCATCTTAATGCGGCTGGTTGTCGGGCTCGCTTTGGTGAGTAATGCAGGTTCCGCCCTGCTAAGCAGTCCCGCCATCCCCATGGCAATCTTGTCTGTTCTCCTGGCTGCCGCAGCGATTCTTCTCATCGTCGGGCTATTTACCCCGATCGCGGGAACACTGGTGGCCCTGATTGAAAGCTGCAGGCTCGTCACCATCCCTGCAGACAGGTTGGTCTACCTCCTGGTAGCAACCTTTGGCGCTGCCCTGGCAATGTTAGGACCGGGTTTATGGTCCGTGGATGCTCGCCTTTTTGGGTGGAAGCGCATCGAGCCCACGCCTCGCAAGAGGTAGATCGCGCACCCGAAAGAAGCCGGCCGCTCCCCTCAAACAAGCCTGTCTGCTCCGCGAACAGAGGCGCCCACTTGCCTCTACATAGGTTGTCGTTTCCCTCGATGCAGAGTTCCGCGAAATGGGAACCGGTTACAGAATGTTGTCATGCAACCAGATCGGCTCACCCTATTCCGAAAGGAGTTGGAGCAGGGCATCAGGGCAACCCCGGGTTTGCGTTAGGTCATTCCCTCACTGCACGTGGGCCCTCTCAAGGTCTGGAGAAGGGAAACGGAAATGCAGGAGATCCAGCCAAGCGAGCATTACACGGATAAGCACAACTTCGCGGCTATGACGCGAACGAAAGTTGTCAAATACGCGCAGCTGGTCAGGATCGCTGATCACCTTTGCCGAAACGCCGATGATCTCGCGTTCTCTACGGATCCACCCTCTGCCGACAACTGCCGCATTGCCGGAATGATGTTGGGTTACGCGTACAATCTTGCGCCACTGCGCATCGAGACCAAGTTCGACTACTAGCCGAGTGCCCGTTTCAGAAGGGCAATACGCCTGGGCCCGTTATTTGCCTGGGCAAAACTGATCGGAGATTCCCGAACAACTGTCCACATGGGCGCTTAAAGGCGGGAGGTAATTATGGGGAACGCGGATGTTGCTCTCACATACCTCGGGGGACTCACAGGAGCACGCTTTCCCAATGTGAGCGAATTCGAAGGCCAGCAGCAATATCAAGGATCTCAATCCATATCTGACCAGTGTTTCAAAGGCAATATCGCCAAGGGTCTCGCATTACAGGCAGTGCTTGAAAAAGCAGCGATCCTCGCTCCCACCGATTCAACCGTACTGCTTCACGGAGAGCCAAAGGCCGGCTGCGATATTCCGCACGCAAACCTCGGTCGTGCACTCCAACTGCTGGCGATCGGGCCAACAGCAGAACGTCCGTACGATGCCGACGAAATAGAATTCCTCAGCCAGGTGGCAAGCCAGATCGCCATCGCAATCGATAAAGCTCTGGCCCACGATGAGGTTTTTGAAGAGAGAAACAAGCTTGCCCAGGAGAAGCTGTACCTCGAAGAGGAGATCCGCAGCGAGATGGGGTTCGAGCAGATCATCGGGCGTAGCCCGGCGCTGAAACACGTTCTTGAACTTGTGGAAACGGTCGCCCCCAGCGGCTCCACAGTCTTGCTACTCGGCGAAACCGGTACGGGCAAAGAGTTGATCGCCCGCGCCATTCACGAACGCAGCCGACGAAAAGAGCGAAACTTTGTGAAGCTCAATTGCGCGGCGATCCCCACTGGGCTTCTTGAGAGCGAACTGTTCGGGCACGAAAAGGGAGCGTTTACGGGCGCGATCAGTCAGAGAATCGGCCGCATGGAACTCGCCGATCAAGGAACTCTGTTCCTGGATGAAGTAGGTGATATTCCAACCGAAATCCAACCGAAATTATTGCGCGTCCTGCAGGAGCGCGAGTTCGAGCGCCTCGGAAGCACACAGACTCGTAAAGTAGACCTGCGGCTTGTGGCGGCAACCAACCGCGACCTGGAAGAGATGGTCGCGGACCGGGAGTTCCGCACTGATCTCTATTATCGCTTGAACGTCTTCCCCATTCGCATCCCGCCTCTCCGAGACCGCAAAGAGGACATTCCGCTGCTCGTCAGCTATTTCGTGCGGAAGTGTGCGAAGCAAATGCAAAAACGCATCGACGCGATTCCAGCATCCGTGATGAAGGGACTCACGGCCTGGGACTGGCCCGGCAACATCCGCGAACTCGAGAACTTTATCGAGCGTGCCGTAATCCTGACCCGCGGCAAGTCACTCGAGGCTCCGCTTGAGGAGCTTCGAAACTCCAGGAAGGACGAACCGGTGCAGCCCTCAGCTTCAAATACAGAAGGTGACATTGCGCGGATCGTTAAGGAGACTGTCGCTTCTTTGAAGGGCATAAGCGCGAAAAGCGAGCGGGTGAAGAAGCAGCATGATGAGATCGTTCGGGCACTCACCGAGTGCAAGGGTCGCGTCGCAGGCGCTGATGGCGCCGCACTACACTTGGGAATCATCCGCACAACCCTCATCTCCCGTATGAAGAGACTTGGAATCAGCCCATATGACTACGTCTGAACACCGAATCTGAGCTGAGGCAGGCCAGGGGTCAAGGGCGGACAAGAGGTCGCGGCAGGGACGAGCCTTGCGGCTCGCCCCCGCTCATATCCATACGGGCAGAATTACTGCATACAGCCCCTGCCAAAGGTCGGATGTGACGCTTTTGAAGCGCTGATCCGGGTAGGGATGACATACCCGGACACGTGGAATGTATTGGTCGATGTTCCGATTGAAACGATCCCAGTTCATTTTGGGTCGTTGGCTGCGGCGACGGAGAGTTCGTATCCAAGTACGACAGACCTCTGCGCGAAAGCCGCTCAATCGCTTCAGGTTTGTGGGCACCGCGTAGTATCGGAAGTATCCCTCCACCACGAGCTTCAGCCAGGCGTCGACCCCGGGCCAATGCACTGAAAGCATCAGTATCGATACGCCGCAAGGTCCAGAATCGCTGTTGCGCCTGTATTGTCCTACTCTTCCCTGACATGTCTGGATGCCCCCGGAGTCGTTGGAGAGATGCAGAACTTTCCTTGATCTTCCAGTGCTCACAGAGTAACCGCTATCGGGATGCAGGTCTCTCACCCGCAGTTGGACGCCGGGTACGATGCTGTTCTCAATCAGCAACTTGAGCCGTGCGGCATCGTCGTCGGATATGCTTTCCACAATAAAGACGCCTTGCTCCAGGACATCCGTCAACGGGATGGAGTTCCGCGGGGGCATTTTCCCATCCATCGCGGGGATGCAATATCCATGGGATCGGCCTTCGGGTTCCTGAGCTTGGCGGCGATGCGCTCCTCAAACCGTTCGGAGATGAAATGCTCTAGGCGCTCTGCTTCTTCATGCACTTCCTCGATCGGGTAGTCGAGCATTTGATAGAGGAATGTCTCGATCAGTCGGTGATGGCGCAGTACTTCCAGAGCGCGCCGCTTGCCCACTTCCAACAGCAGCACACCGTGATGCCGTTCGTACTCGACTAGCGGCATGGGCGCGGCCGCCAGCTTCTGCAGCATGTTTGGCAAGGTTCCCTTCAATTAGAACCAATTCTCGTAGATAATCGACGTCCTGATCGGTCAATTCCGTCGCCACCCTCATCATTTCCTCAATCTCATCCTCGTCAAGCGGGCCGAGGTCAGCAATACCATTGGCTAAAATAGTCGCGATCCGCTTCACCCGTTCCACTGCACGCGTAACCATTGCCTTTCTAAATGCGGCTCTATACGAGAAGACGAGAAAGTGGAAAAGCGCGCATTTTACGCGGCTTTTTCAATTTCGGGCCTTCCAGGGAGATCGGCTGGTCTGGCCACTGAGATCGGTACGTGATGAGCGTCCCGGTTGGGAGCCTAAACCTGATGGATTGTTCTGGCCCGCCGTTGTTCCCTAGACATGGTTGGCACCGTAGAACGCACGGAACTATTTCATTCTATGATGGTTGATGGCCTGTTTTGGTCCATGCAAGCCTCCCTTCCAGAGGGATAGCCTCAAATTCTCCCGGTGATCTGTGGAGTGACCAGAACGCACTTCCATCCTTACCTGCCGGCAATTCAGCCTTTCGGCCAGACGCCATTCGCAACCCCAGTTCTGCCTTGCAACTGAGCCCGGAATCTCAAGGAATCCCCTGTAGGCACAGCCCTCAATGCAATTCAGCCGCGCCCAACTCAATGCGCTAGCCGCATTGTTGGAAACCTGGCGTGAGGATAGCTCCACCGCAGAAATCGCTAACACAGGCCGTCGTTCGCATTAGGGCGCATCTGCAATGATGCTTTGCCCTTGTAAAGTTGATCTCAAGGGGCTTGAGACTGATTCTTGTCCTGCGGCTTCGCCGATCTTTGCCTCGGAGCTTGCATGCGTGCGAAATTGGTTTCTGCCGGCGCAGGGTTGGGCGCGGACGGATCCAGTAGTGAACTGGCAAATCCCGGGCACAGAACGCGCATCAGCGCGGCGGCGGAGTTGACAATAGATACCGGTGACTTTTGGACAAATCGGATGCGGGAAACGCCATGACTGCCGACGAAGGAGATACACGCCAGGATGGGTAAGGTGAAAAATGGATTGGCTGCGGCCGCTCCTGCTGTTGTAGCGTTTAGCCTCATCGCCGGGAATGTTGGCCTTCTGTGCAGGCGAGGGCTACACCCAAATTTGGAAACGGCAGTGGGCTTCTTGTGGATCGTCTCCGACTATGCGCTGCGCCAGAAACAACAGCATCCGGTCGCAGCGCCACGGATCAATGCTGCCGGCGTCATCCTTGGGAGCCTTTGCCTGTCTGCCAGCGGCCTTCATTCGCTTCATCTCGACTGGCACCGCGTCCGCACTCCACTAGGTTACGTTCCCGCAGCGTTGATAATCGGATTTCAAAAGGAGTTGCGTGATGCCGACGCCAGGTTTTCCGAATCAGCGCGCCTGTTCACAAGACTGTGCGGGACGATTCTGGCCTGTCCTTATACGCTCGCGGCTGTGATGAATTCGTACGGCGTCATCGAACTCGCCCGCAGCGCAATCGGAATACACGATCATGGGCTACAAGCCATCTGCGCCTCTTACGGTATTGCAACCCTGGCTCTGCCGCTTCTCGACGAGCATCGATGGCAGCCAACTGCAGGCGAATGCCCTCATTGAGCATCGGTCACGCGCTTTTCGCAGGATTGCACCCCGAAAACGCCCCAGTGTCAGGGAGCCTGAGAGGTCTCACTTCCCTTGCCAGATCTCGAGATTCTAGGCGCGATGCCGGCATGTGGTGAATAAGCAACTGGGCTGAACTTGCTCGGCAGAAAAACGCTGCTCCGGCGGAATACGATGTGTGCCGTAAAATGTGCCATTCCTCCTGCGCCCGAGTGCGCCGAATCAAGACTTTACGTTACGAGCGTTGAGTGCTTCCGTGCGGGCTTATGTCTGAGGTATACGATTGAATATGAAATGGATGCCGCCGGGAATTCAAACCCCGACCCGCTGATTCGTAAACCGGAGTGCTCGCCTTCTAATCAGCAGGTCGTCGGTTCGAGTCCGACTTTCGGCTCCACTCCTTTCCCCCCCGCTACCGACGTTCCAGTCCGTGCAATCTCCTTGCCGGTTTCGTTCGGGATTCAGCGCGCTTGATTCATTTCTCCCCGGTTTTCCACAAGCTTCCACGGCCCTGACGCGGCATGAACCAAGTCAGGTACCGGTTATCCACCAATATTTTTGTTGCGGTGGTAGTTCCGGTCTGCTTATCCACGCATACTCTTGGCATAATCGCAGCAAGAGCGGTTCCTCCGTAACTGTTCCAAGAGCTACGTTCAGGACCTGAGTAGGGGATTCGCGTTCAGCAGCCCAGTTGGGAACACGAGTTCCAGCCCCGAGGCCGAGCCGTACCACCTGTGGGAGCATCGAAGAGTGACCAGCTATAGCCGTCAGGACGTGTTGCGCATCTTGCAGATCAGTTCCCACCAGTTGCAGGGGTGGGAACGCGCCGAACTGATTCCGCAGCAGCAGACTTACAGCTTTCAGGATCTGGGGCAGTTGAGGACGCTGCGGGCGCTGCGCGAAGATGATGTGTCTGCGGCCTCGATCCGGCACTCGATCATGGCCATGAAGGCGGTGGCGGGGATGGCCAATCCGCTGCTGGAGGCCTGCCTGGTGAGGACCACCGGGGCGCGCCTGGCCTTTCGCCATCACGGCGCCATGGTGGACCCCATCCGCCGCCAGTTGCTGTTCGACTTCGAGCGCATGGACCGGCCCTCGGCCGCTTCGGAGCCCTCTCCGCTGCGCCGTCCGGGGACAGCCAACCCCAGCGGCGTGCAGGACCGCTTTCTGGCTGCGGTGCAGGCTGAAGAGGCGGGCGAAAAACAGCGTGCGATCGACCTCTATGAGGAGATTGTGGAGCTGGACCCGGAGTACGCGGCGGCCTACATCAACCTGGGAACCATCTACTTTCATCTGCGCCAGTTTGGGCGGGCTGAGGAACTCTACCGCCGCGCCACCGAGGCCGACCCCAGCTATGTGCTGGCCTTCTTCGATCTGGGCAACGTGCTGGACGAGCTGGAGCGGCTGGACGAGTCCATCGCCGCCTACCGGCAGGCGGTCAAGCTCACGCCCCGCTACGCCGACGCCCACTACAACCTGGCTTTGGCCTTTGAGCGCCAGGGACAGCGCCGCCCGGCTCTGCAACACTGGCAGGCGTATGTGAGGCTGGACGGCCAGGGCCCCTGGGCCGACCACGCCCGCGGCCAGATCCGCAAGCTGCTCAGTTGCGAAAAGCTCTCCATCGCCTGGCGGGCAACTGATTATGTTCCGCCCCGCAAGGGGACGGCGGCGCTGGAACTGGTGGAGAGGGAGCCGCAGGTTTCGTAGCACAATCTCACGAATCTTGTAATGAGGGCGTTATGCCAGCCCACCCTAGGCGCAAAGACAAAGGCGCGCCGAGGGTGGGGCACAGGAAGTATTGCTCGCATTCGCATCGAAAACGCCCTAGCGCAGGCGGCCGGCCACTTCGGCAACCTGGCGGATGTGGGCGGGACGGGTGCGGCAGCAGCCACCCACAATCTGCGCCCCGGCGAGGAACCACTCCGCCGCCATGGCTCCAAAACGGGAAGCATCGCCGGCGCCAGTCCAGGAGCGGGCGGTGGGGTCCCATCCTTCGCCGGAGTTGGGATAGACCACGATGGGCTTGCTTGAGGCCGGGCGCAACTCGCCAATGAGCGCCGGCATCAGAGCGGGTCGGGTACAGTTGACGCCGATGGCAATGGTCTGCGGAAAGCCGGCGACGGCGGCGGTACAGTCGCTCAGCAGTTCGCCGTGGGCCGTGTGCTGGCCATCCCGGCAGGTAAAGCAGAACCAGGCCGACAGCTGCGGCCAGGGGACAAGCGCTTCGCCGATGGCCTGAGCCTCCTCCAGCGAGGGCAGGGTTTCAAAGGCGAGCAAATCGGCGCCGCCAGCCGCCAGCACGCGAATGCGCTCGCGGTGGAACCGGACCAGGTCGCTGAAGCTGCAGCCGTAATTGCCGTGGTACTCGGCGCCATTGTGCAGGGCGGCGCCGTACGGCCCAAGGGATGCGGCCACCACAACGCGGCGCTCGGGAAACTCGGATGCGGCCGTCCGCGCCAGCTCCACTGCGTGCAGCAGGGCGGCGTCGGCCCGCTCCAGAGGCAGGCCCAGCTCGGCGTAGCCCATCCGTGAAACCTGGTAGCTGGCGGTGAGCAGGCAATCCGCTCCGGCCTCCAGATAGGCGCGATGCACCGCCATCACCTTCTCCGGCGCGTCTTCCAGCACTTGCGCCGACCACAGCGGCCCATCCAGGCGGGCGCCCATGTACTCCAGCTCCGAAGCCATGCCTCCGTCAAGGACGCGAATCCCGCGCAGGATCGAGTCCCGCTCTTTTGCACTTTTTGTCATGAAGTAATGGTACCGCCTGGGCTGCGCGCTGCAGCTTGCCAGAAGACAGGTTTGGAGCGAAGGGTACGGACTTTTGCCCGTATGTCAAAACCGGAGGGTCTGCTTTGACCTTTGGAATATGCACTATTCCCGGATATTAACGCCGATGAATCTGGCCCCTCGTCCGGCGGCCGGGGTTGGGAACGATTCTCACAACGTCTGTCCAGCCGGCAGGCCGAACCCCCAGGCCCGAAGACGACGAGGATGACGACTGGCAGGCAGTGGCACGGTATACGCGAACTCTGGACCGATCCACTGCCGTTTGGGCAAGGAGCGCGGTGAACAGGGCACCCTGACTTGTGGCAGATCGGGCATCATGGTTGAGGTGCCGCCGGAGAAGATGGCGTGGTTGCCGGGTCCGGCTGGAGCGTAAGCCGCTCGCGCGGTGGCTCAACCTGCGGCGCTGGCGCTCCGGTGGTTTCTTCGTCGCCGATCTCGAAGACCGGTGTGCCTTTCGGCAACTTCAGGCGGCCGTCAACCAGATAGGCGACGACCACCCCGCCTGTAACCTCGGGAGCCAGCACGGTCAAAGGAAGCAGATATCGCTTTTTCTTGACAAGCGACTCGGCGATATCGTCGACGGGATGACTTCTGGGCACCGTGCCGGGAACCTGGTGAATGACGAACGCGGTCATGTGGGCCTGGGGGTATTTTCCGCCATATTTCACCAACGACCGCGCGTCCTGCTTGGGTGTCATGACGCCCGCGTCCGCGAAGAAGTTGCGGTGGATCGCGTGCGGCATGTAGGTATCGAGCACGACGCGGGAGAAGTCAGCGCAATTGTGGAAGAGCAGATTGAAATGTCCCTTGTTCTTGCGGTCGTTCAAGAGGTCGATGAAGTGTTGATCCTGCTCGGTGGTGCTGTCTACCTGGAAGCCGTGGATGGTCCGATCGAAAGACGATCCGACCAACTGGGTCCACTCACCTTTGGGCGGTCCGCCTGTGCTGTTATTGGGGACCAACTCAAGCAGATGCGCCCTGCGATAGGCATCGCGCAACGCCGCAACTTTTTCCTTGTCTACAGTGGTGGGAATGTCGCCGATCGTATCGACAGCATAGAGATATCCGACCAGCGGTATGGCGATCCAATCATAGCCATCGATTTTATGGTAACGGCTGATGACGACCCCAAATTCGCCGTCGTGGCAGAGGCGAAGAACGGTGGGCGAGTCCGCGCAAACGTGACTCAGGTAGATAGCCGCGTGGCCGGTTGGATTCATTGCCCCGAACTCACCATAGGGCTCTTCCATCAGCAGTGCGGCGGACGCGTGCGCGTACCCTGCTGCCGTAAAAAGGCAGAACAGGATTGTTGCGATCTGGAAAGATATCCTTCTATGAGTCCTGCCTATTCTTGTGCTCTTGATCATCCTGGGTTGGATGCAAGCTGGCCACCTTGCTGTCGACAATTCGGAAACTTCCTCCATTTGCTTGATCTCCCTCGTACAGAGTATTCGTCTTCTATTCGTTAATGCTGCTCGTGATGACATCCGGATTTCAGGAACGCAAGCTGTTCGCAGTCACCTGCAGCGGACGTGCTGAGGCCCGTCCCTTGCAGAGCACATTCTTCCAGACGGGCTCTTACCGCTTATGCGTGTGTTGGACGGCGGGACGCCTCAGGTCCAGATTCTGGGACGTGGGAAAGCACGAACTCAAGGCATGAAATCACCCGGTCAGAGACCTAGTTGGCGGAGTCTCTCTGGCGAGTGGCCTTAACGCCGGATAGAATTCCAACACCCAGGAGGACAACCGCGCCCGCGATAATCCAATGGAGTGGCATGTGCATCAGGTGCGCGGCGTAAGCCAGTCCGCCAATCAGGATTGCGAATCCGGCTGCGTAGATTCCGAACGACATACGATCTCCTTGTCAGAGCGACTCTCCAACTCACACCAGCTTGGTTCGTTTTGCAGTTCTTTCTGGACTGGGTAGGGGGTCGAGAAGCTTGGGCCTTGATGCGTTTTCTTCCGGCAGCTCATCACGTAGAACCATGTTGAGCAGCGACGTATGAACCCGAATGCGGCCGTTGTATTCGATGTAACCGAGCTTCCTGAAGCGATTCATGAAGAAGCTGACGCGGGACCTTGTGGTCCCGATCATCTCGGCAAGAGTCTCCTGCGTTACCGGTGGAATCAGTGTCATCGGTTCACCCGGTTGGCCAAATTCCGCCATCAGCAAGAGTGTCCGCGCCAGGCGCCTTTCGCTGGAGTTAAACAGTTGATCGATCAGATCCGCCTGGGTTCGTATTCCCCGGTTCAGGATGAACTTCATGAAAAAATCGGAGAACTCATGTTCCTCGTGCAGGACGCGGAGCATCACGTCGCGGTCGATCTTGAGCGCCATGCAGATGGAAACGGCGGAGGCTGTGGAGGTTCGAAGCGCTCCGAATGACGCCATCGACTCCTCGCCAAAGAAGTCTCCGGCGGCGAGAAGCGTCACCGTCGCTTCTTTTCCTCTTTTGGAGACGACGGTAAGTTTTGCCTGGCCATTCTGGAGATAAAACACGGAGTCTGCGGGAGTTCCCTGAGAAAAGTACACCTCCCGTGGCTTGTGACGGAGGATGCTCCGTCCCGATCCTTCGCTTGCGAGGAAATCGGCGGTATCAAAATGCTTCTTCGCTATACCACCCATCGAATCCGCCTCCTGCCGCATGCGGTCGGGCTGTGCAAAACCTGGTCTGCAGTGCGTGAGACGGAGAGTGCTCGCCGTCCGCTCTGGAGCATACTGCACCACATGCTCATTCAGGGTCGCACCGCGCCCATGAGTTGTCTGAGCGGTTTAGACCGATTATTGAATTGATCTTGCGGGGATTCAGGGAAGCGCTGAACAAGTCGATTCTGCGGGCGAGCATTCCCTCAGGGGCTGAAGCCTACGCTGATTTTGGAACACTTACGGCACGCGACCCAGAGGGTACCCCGGTCGTACCCTTTCAAAACCTGGGCTTAATCAGAGGCTCCTTAGAGCTGAATGCGCGCAAAATGAGAGTGCCGTAGACAGATGAATTAGCTTTTGAGGTTGGCTGGTGTTGCGCCGGCCACCGGCACCGGCCTTACAGCTTTTGGGTGCGCTGCACGGCGCGCACACCGCCCACGCGGCGCAGGCCGAGGACCATGCGGTTGAGGTGGTGCAGGTCTTCGGCTTCGACCACAAACTCGACAATGGCTTCGCCGTCTTCGCCCTCGCGGGCTTCGACGCCGCGGATGTTGGTGTTGTCGTCGGAGATAACGGCGGTCAACTCCTTCAACATGCCGGCGCGGTCGTCGCAGAAGACGGTGATCTTGACCGGGTAGCGCTGGGGCCGGCCGGCGGACTGGTCGCCCACGCGTGACCACTCGACGGCGATGCGGCGGTCACTCTCGTAAAGCAGGTTCTGCACGTTGGGGCAACTGCGGGCATGCACGGCCACGCCCTTGCCGCGGGTGACGTAGCCCACGATCTCTTCGCCGCGGATGGGGTTGCAACAACGGGCGCGATAGACCAGCAGGTCGTTCTGGCCTTCGACCTGGAGCGAGTCGGAACCGGTGAGGTGCAGCTTGCGCACAGCGTCGGACATGGCGGCCGCGACATTGCCGCCAGGCTTGACCTCGGCGCCCGGCCCGCTTTCGCCGGTCGCGGCGCTGGTGATGCCCGGCACGAGCTTGTTGAGCACATTGTGGGCAGAGTGCTTGCCCTGACCCAGGGTGGCCAGCAGATCGGCGGCGGTGACCACGCCGTACTCGCCGGCGATGCGGCTCAGGTCCTGGTCGTCGATCTGGCTTAGCGGCACCTTGAACTTTTTGGCTTCGCGCTCCAGCAGTTTGCGCCCGATTTCGACTGCGCGGCGGCGCTGGTCCTCATTGAGCCAGTGCTTGATCTTGTTGCGGGCGCGCGGGCTTTTGACGAAGGTGAGCCAATCGCGGCTCGGCTTGTGGTCCTTCTGGGTGACAATTTCGACAATGTCGCCGGTGCGCAGCTTGGAGCGCAGGGGCACCATGCGGCCGTTCACCTTGGCGCCGACGCAGGTGTGGCCGACCTCCGTGTGGATGGTGTAGGCAAAGTCCACCGGGGTGGCATCGGCGGGCACCACCACCACCTTCCCCTTGGGCGTGAAGGTGTAGACCTCGTCGGGGTAGAGGTCCATCTTCAGGCTGGAGAGGAATTCGTTGGGGTCGGTCATCTCCTTTTGCCACTCGACCAGCTGGCGAATCCAGTTGAGGCGCTCCTCGTCGCGGGCGGTGACCATGACGCCGCCGGACTTGTACTTCCAGTGGGCGGCGATGCCCTCTTCGGCGATGCGGTGCATCTCTTCGGTACGAATCTGCACTTCAAACTGGTGGCCACTGGCGCCCATCACCGTGGTGTGCAGCGACTGGTAGCGATTGGCGCGGGGAATGGCGATGAAGTCCTTGATGCGCCCCGGCACCGGCCGCCAGAGGGTGTGGATGAGGCCGAAGACGGCGTAGCAGGAAGCCACATCCTCGGTGATGACGCGGATGGCCAGCAGGTCGTAAACCTGGTCGAAAGAGACCTTGGAGCGCTCGATCTTCTGGAAGATGGAGTAGAGGCGCTTGATGCGCCACTCGACGCGCGCCTGGATGCCGTTCTCGCGCAACTGCTCGACCAGTGTGTCTTCCACGCCCTTGAGGAACTGCTCGCCCTCGATGCGGCGGGCCTCGACGGCCTCCGACACCTTCTCGTAGCTCACCGGGTCGGTGTAGCGGAAGGCCAGGTCCTCGAGCTCGCCGCGCACCTTGCCCATGCCCAGGCGGTGGGCGAGGGGGGCATAGATGTCCTGGGTTTCGCGGGCGATGGACTCCTGGCGATCGGGCGGGAGGTGCTCCAGAGTGCGCATGTTGTGCAGGCGATCGGCCAGTTTGATGAGCACGACGCGCACATCGGAGACCATGGCCAGCAGCATCTTGCGCACGTTTTCAGCCTGCCGGTCCTCGCGGTTGGCAAACTGGATCTTGTCGATCTTGGTGACGCCCTCGACGATGTGGGCCACCTGGTCGCCAAAACCGGCCGCTATTTCCTCATTGGTGGCGGGGGTGTCTTCGACCGAGTCGTGCAGCAGGCCGGCGGCGATGGCCGTCGAGTCCATCCTCATCTCCGCCAGCACCTCGGCCACCTCAAGCGGATGAATGACATAGGGCTCGCCGGAGGCCCGCATCTGGCCCTCATGATGCTTGACGCAGAACTCCCAGGCTTTGCGGATGAGAGTGATGTCTTCAGTGGGGCGGTTGGCCTGGGCGTGCTGGAGCAGCGCCTCGAAGCGCTTGTCGATGGGACTCTGAGGGATGGGCTGGTCCGGGCCGCGTACGGCCGCCTGCAATTCCCCCGCGGGAAGCGGGGGCGTGCTGGGAACCTCTGCCGGATTGGCCTGCCGGACAGTCGCCATGCTTCATTATAGGCCGCGCGGCTTCCCAGAGGATGAACGCGGCCGGGACGAAGCCAGCTAACGCTCAGGTCCGCGTAAAAGAAACGCAAACTCGGAGTATCTCAGCCTGGGAAACTCGCCACGGCTACGGCAACCCTGCGCAGCGCTCGCTCTTATTCCAAGGCGCCGCGTGCAAACCGAGAGCGCGGTTTGAGATTGCTCTCATGATAGAAGATCTCTGCTCCTTACCTATCGAAGATAGCCGGTATGCAAGCACGGAGCCGGCACACATGTATCTTTATTTATTACTTTTGACTCTATTGCAAAGCATTATATTTATGCATTGAATTCAATAAATATGCATACTTTCCCTCATTGGTCTCTCATCTTAACAAGGTTCCATGTTATGTGCCGGCCGTCACATCGTGAACCCTTGGCAGAAGGAGTAAAGTCCGCTTCGGTGTTGAGGTCGAGAACGGAGGACCAAATGTTGAAACACCTCTTACTTACTGCCGCGGCAATAACATTGGCGGCAAACATTGGCTATGCGGATCAATCCAGAAAAAGCGTGACCATCCAGGTGACCAGGACAGCGCCCACCAGCGGCAAACAAATGTATGGCAACTATTGCGCGCCGTGCCACGGCGTGGACGGAAGGGGCCATGGCCCGGTGGCCAACGCGCTGCGTACGCCGCCCGCCGACCTGACGGCGCTGAGCAGGAACCACAAAGGGAAGTTTCCGGACACGCACATCATGGCGGTGCTGGAGAATGGCGCTGGGCTCCCGGCACACGTGACGGCCGAAATGCCCGTGTGGGGACCTATCCTTGGTAAGATGAACCAGACTATGCCCCAGGAAAGGCTGCTCAGAATCTGCAATTTGAGCCGCTACCTGGGTGCGATGCAAACGAAATAGGGCCGGCGGCCCATCAGCTTCCGGCCAAGGGAGCCTATGGTGAAGCCGCGTACCCCACGAACTGACAGGAACCAGGAGGCGCCCAAGGCTGCCCAGCCCGCGGCGCCCTTCGGACGGATTTTCAAGAAATCTTCTCCGGCGCAACGGCCGGAAGCCCGCGACTCCCAGCGCAAGACGAAGCCCGGAAAGCCCGGCGCCGAGCCAAGGCGGGGCAAGGCGAACCCACCGAAACCGATCCAGCCCAAACCTGTTCAGCCAAGACCGGAGCAGACCACTCCCGGAGCCAAGATTACCCGGCGCGCCGCGGACCGGCTGCGCGAGGGCTATCTCTGGGTCTACGCCTCAGACATTGAATCGATCAACACCGGAGAAGGCGAGCCGCCGGCGCTGCTGCCGGTGGCCGACAACCGCGGGCTGCTGCTGGGGACGGCGCTTTACAGCGCTGCCTCGCAGATTGCGCTGCGCGTGGTTTCTCGCGAGGCCATTGACGAGGCTGCATGGCTGAAGCTGCTGGCGGAGCGGCTGCGCGCGGCCATTGCCTGGCGCAAACCGCTGCTGACAGCGGAGAGCGACGCCTGTCGGCTGTGCTTCAGCGAGGCCGACCAGCTGCCCGGTGTGGTGGTGGACAAGTACGGCGAATTGGCGATTCTTCAGCTTCTGGCCAAGGGACTGGATTCCGCCTCAGTGCGCGAAACCTGCGTGAAGGTGCTGCGCGAAGAGCTAGCCCCGGCGGCGATCCTGGAGCGGCCCGACCCGCGCATGCGCGAACTGGAAGGGCTGGCCGCGCCCACGCCAGGGCCACTGTGGTCAGCCGAAGCAAATGCACCCACCAGCACCCAATTCCTGCTCAACGGGCTGACGTTCCAATTCGACGCCAACTCCGGACAAAAGACAGGAGCCTTCCTCGACCAGCGGGCCAACTACGCCGCGGTCAGGGAGTGGGCGAAAGCACTGGACACAACAGGCCGGGCGCTGGACGTGTGCTGCTACCAAGGCGGCTTTGCCCTGCACCTGGCCCAGGTTTGCGAACAGGTCACGGGCATTGACTCCTCGCGGGCATCGCTGGAAGTGGCGGAGCGGAACTGCGCGGCCAATCGCGCGCTGCTCACCGCCGAGGTGGACTGGGTGGAGGCTGACGCCTTTCAAATCCTGCGCGACTGGTCGGACGCGGGCGAGAGCTTCGACGTCATCGTTCTCGATCCGCCGGCCTTTGCCAAGAGCCAGCGGGCGGTGGAGAGCGCGCTGCGCGGCTACAAGGAGCTGAACCTGCGCGCCCTGAAGATGCTGCGTCCGGGCGGTCTGCTGGTGACCTGCTCCTGCTCTCACCACGTGGGCTGGGCGGAACTGGAGGCCAGCGTGGCCTCGGCGGCCATCGACGCGCGGCGGCGGGTGCGCCTGCTGGAGCGGCGCGGCGCCAGCATCGACCATCCTGTGGTGCTGAATCTGCCGGAGACCGAATACCTGAAGTGCCTGGTGTTGCAGGTGGAGTAGGGACTTCGAGCGGTCTCACGGATTCTGCGATGCCGGGATTCGCGCTGTCCCGCCCAAAAGCACTTCTCCTGTTTCTGTAGAGTGGTTCTCTCGTTTCCCACCCTAGCCGCAAAAGCAAAAACGCGGCGAGGGTGGGGCACCCAGGCCTTAGATCCCCGAAAGGACTTCCTCAAGCGCCGGCCATTCTGCGGCTGCCCTGCCAGGGCGTGAGGAACCGCATGAGGCGTTGCAGCCACGGGTGGCGGGGCGGAGCGGGGGCTGGCCGCTTCCCTGCCGGTGTAGCCGAGCGCAACTGGGCCAGCGTGTCCTTGACCAGCGCGCGCAACGATTCCGCCTCAAAGGTGCAGGAACGCAAATAGGCAGAGACGGTGAGGCCGGCTTCGGCGGCGCGCCGGCGCAGTTGCGCACACTCCGCCTTGCTGAGGCGGATGGTGATGCTGGCGCATTTCAGGCCGCTCTCCAGCGCCGGGTAGGGGCGGAAGGCGGCTCCGGGTTCAGTGCCCACGGCCGCGGGGGGAGCCGCTTGCGGTGCGGCTGATTGCGCGGCTCGAGCCGCAGCGGCGGGAGGCGCACCGCTGCCTGTGAACAGGCCGGAAGCCGCGGTTTGCGCTGGCGAGTAGTCACTGTTGTCCGCGCCGCGAAAGCGGGCATGGGCGCGCAATGCGCGCTCGTAGCTGAGGGTGGCAATGTCATCTTCGAGGCCGTCCTGGCTCCGGGGTAAAACTGGTTCCTTTTCCGGCTCGGCAAGCGCGGCCAGGAAACCCGCAAAGCTGGTGGGGGAGGATGCGGGTTCAACCGGTTGCTGCATGGCTTGGAGCATAGCGCCAGGGCGCGGCGGGCAGGTGAGGAAAATCCCATGCGGGGGGCGGAGCGGATGCCAAGCTGGGAAGCGCGTGTTGCCTCTCCCGAAATGGAACTGCCACCGATCCACAAGCGGCGCTCATGGGTGCTGTTGCTTTCCCACCCTTTCGACAGAAAGAAGTCGAAAAGATGGGGCACGAATCGCGTTATGCGAGCCCACCCTAGCCGCAAAAACAAAAGCGCGGCGAGGGTGGGGCACCCATGATTCTTTGGGTTCCCAGGATTCTTTTGGTTCAGGGTCAAGGTGCAAGGCGCCGCACGGCGCCTTGGCGGAGGATCAGGCTGCCTCGAACTCGGGCAATATGCGATCGGGCAGGCGCAGCAGCTGGGTGATGGCGTCGGCGGACAAGGGGCGGGCGAACAGGAAGCCCTGGCCGAAGCGGCAGCCCATCTGGCGCAGCAGGCTGTATTGTTCGCGGGTTTCTATGCCCTCGGCCACCACATCCATGCCCAGAACCCTGGCCAGCTCGATGATGGTGCGAACAATCTGCAGGGGCTGGTCTCCCTCGGTCATGCGGCCGACGAAGGAGCGGTCGATTTTGAGCACGTCGAAGGGGAAAGAGTGGAGGTGGTTGAGGGAGCTGTAGCCGGTGCCGAAGTCGTCCATGAGCAGGGAGACGCCCAGGCGGCGCAGACTGCCCAAGACTTCCATGGCGGTATTCACGTTGGGAATGAGGCTGGACTCAGTCATTTCCAGGCCGAGCTGGTGGCTGGAGACGCCTGATTGGAGCAGCAGGGCCTCGACGTGGTCGGCCAGGCCTTCCCGCGAGAACTGGCGGGCGGAGAGGTTGACGCAGACGCGCAGGGAGCAGTGGAGGGGATCTTCGATGCACCATTTTTGGATCTGATTGCAGGCCTCGGCCAGCCCCCAGTCGCCGATGGGCAGGATGAGGCCGCTTTCCTCGGCCAGGGGGATGAAGTCCATGGGGGGAATGAGGCCCCGCTCGGGATGCTTCCAGCGGATGAGGGCCTCCAGGCCAACCACCCTGCGGGTGATGAGATCGACCTCGGGCTGGTAGTAGAGGACAAACTGGCGCTGATCGAGGGCGCGGCGCAAATCCGGCAGCCGCGGCCAGGCCTGCGCTTCGGCGCTGGCGGAGTTGGCGGAGCGGGAGCGGCGGGAGCCGGGAGCGGGAAGCGCGGTGCGCAGGCGGCGCAACTCCAATTGGCTGGCCACCATATCGGCAAGGCTTTCCAGCATGCGCAGGGCGTCGGGAGTGAGCGTGTGGCGGGGCTTGCGGCGGAGGATGGTCAGGACTCCCAGGATCTTGCCGCCGGAAGAGCGCACCGGGACGCTGGCAAAAGAGGCGGCGGAGAGGCGGCGGAGGAGCAGCAGCTTGCCATCGAGTTGAGGTGCCTTGGAGATGTCGGGAATCACCACCGGGCCGTCTTCGGCGAGGACCATGTCAAAGATGGAGTTTTTGCGGGGCAGTTCGCGCACGGACTCTCCGGAGTAGGACTTGATCCAGACGCGGCTCTCGTCGGCAAAGCCGAGGAAGGCCATGTCGGCCTCGAAGTACTCTGCGGAGAGCCGGGTAATGGCGTCGTAGCTGGGTTCCGGGGGAGTGTCGAGGATGCCGGTGGAACTGAGCGCGGCCAGCCGCGCAGTTTCCTGGTCAGCATCCAGCCTTCTGGTCTCCAACTCTGCGTGTGGCATCTTCACTCCGGCCCAACGGACATTCCGGCGGCATGATTCCAAACGGGGACAGCCGGGCCCCAGTGTGCATTCCGGCTGTGCAAAAGGCCATAAGCGTCCTCCCCGGCCCCTCCGTGTTCAGTTTCCACGGTCAGAACCAGTGAAATCGCCTATGGGACAGTGCTGCTTGTGTCCCGCATCTTCCTTATCGGAAGGGAGCGGTGAGCGCAACAGGTTACGCCGGGGTGGCTTCTTGAGTACCCGGCAGCCGCCTACCGGGGAGCCGGCGGCAGCCCCGTTTCGGTCCACAGGAAGGTAAGCTGATCGGCATCGTCCTGGATTTGCTGGTCCACGCTGACCCCAGCGGAGTGGCCGCCGGCAAGGCTGTAGTGGAGCAGGACGGGCCGGCCGCTGGAGGATGCCGCCTGGAGCAGGGCTGTCATTTTGCGCGCATGGAGGGGGTCCACGCGGGTGTCGTTGTCGCCGGTGAAGAACATGACCGCCGGATAGGCCGCGCCCGGTTTGACGTTCTGGTAAGGCGAGTACTTGAGCAGGTAGAAGAACTGCTTTTCGTTCTCTGCCGAGCCGTACTCCGTGACCCAGTAGGAGCCGACCAGGAACTTCTGGTAGCGGAGCATATCCAGGAGGGGATAGCCGCAGAGGACGGCGCCGAACAGCTCGGGGCGCTGGGTGATGGAGGCGCCCATGAGCAGGCCGCCGTTGGAGCGGCCGGTGATGGCAAAGCGCTGGGGGGATGTGTATTTGTTGGCGATCAGGTACTGGGCGGCGGCAAACCAGTCGTCGAAGACATTCTGTTTCTTCTCAAACATGCCCTGCTGGTGCCAGCTTTCGCCGTACTCGCCGCCGCCGCGCAGGCTGGGCAGGGCGAACCAGGCGCCCTGCTGGAGCCACCAGGCGACGGCCGGGTTCCAGAAGGGGGTCTCGCTCAGGTTGAAGCCGCCGTAGCCGGTCATGAGCAGGCGCTGGGCGCCGTCCTGGGCGAGGCCTTTGCGGCCGGCGATGAGCAGGGGAACGCGCGTTCCGTCCTTGGAGTTGAAGAAGACCTGCTTCAGCTCGAACTGGCTGGAGTCGAAGGGGATCCTGGGCTGGAAGAAGACTTCGCGCTTGCCGGTGACCGTATCCAACCGGTAGATGGTGGGGGAAACGATGAAGGACTGAAAGCTGAAGTAGCCGTAGCGGTCGATGGTGCGGCCCATGAGGCCGGAGGCGGAGCCGATTCCGTCGTAATCGATCTGGCCGGCGGGCTTTCCGTCCAGCGTGTAGACGGCGGTCTGCGTTTGCACGTCCTTGAGCCGCTTGACATAGATTTTGCCGCCCACGATGTTGAAGTCATCAATCACATCCGGGCCCTCGGGCACGATGGTCTTCCACACGTCGGGCAGGATGCCGGGGTCGGCCTTGAGGATGCGGCCCTTGGGCGCCTTGTAATCGGTCTTCACATACCAGCCGCCCTTGGCGTAGATGGCGGAGAAGCGGGAATCCAGCCCCCAGACCAGCAGATCGAAGGGCGTGCCCGGCCTGTTGAGGTCGCGGAAGACAATATCCACGCGCTTGGCGGGAACGCCGCGGTCGATCTCGACCACCAGGTAGCGGCCGTCGTCGGTGATGCTGGCGCTGAACAGGTCGACCGGGCCCAGTTCCTCGCCCTGGAACTCGCGGCCAAAGACCAGCTTGTCGCTGGAAGGCCGCGATCCCAGCATGTGCTGGTAGAGCAGCGTGCCCTGCTTGTCGTTGCGGGTGTAGTAGATGCTGGCGCCGTCCGGGGCAAAGGTTGCCGAAGAGTAGCGGGCAGCGGGTAGCTCGTCTTCGAGCGTCTTGCCGGTTTTCACGTTCAGCACGCGGATGCTAGTCTCATCCGCGCCGCCCTGGCGCACCCGGTAGGCCAGGAGCGAGCCATCCCGCGCAACATCCTCCAGGCCGAGGGAGGTATTGGGGTCACGGCTGAGGGCGGCCGGATCGACCAGGCGCTCGTCCTTGGCCGGCGTTCCCGGCAGGGGCCAGCCATGGCGGACGTAGATGGAAGCCTGCTGCTCGCCAGCCAGACGCTTCATGAAAAAATAGCTGCCGGCGCGCTCCGTGGGAGCTCCCGCGCGCGTCACGTCTTCCAGCGCGCTCAGATCGTCCACCACCTGGGGACGGATGCGCGCCTGCTTCAGGTAGCGGGCGGTGTAGGTGTTCTCGGCGTCGATGAAGGCGCGGGTCTGGGAGCTTTTGGAGTCTTCAAGCCAGCGATAGCTGTCGGCAATCCTGGTACCGAAGTAGTCGTCTGCTACGGGGTTGGCCTCGGCGGCGGGCGGAGGCGGCAGGGTGATGCCCTCGCGGCCATGAATTGTCTGGGCAAAGGCACCCACCCCCAGCCACAACGCCAGTCCAAAAGCGGCAAAAAGACGCACAGTGTGCCCTCCTGGGGACAGGATACGCGCCAGTCGCGGTCGTTTGAGATTCGGGTTTCCCCAGGACTCAAAGTCGGGACCCCCCTGCGGCAGGCTCAGGGACGCACCCAGAAGTTCATGTTTTCCCGCCCTTTCGCCAGAAAAAGGCGAAAGGATGAGGCACGGAGATCCTCACTGTATCGGTGAAGATACTTTCGGTCTCATGCAACCCCGGTAGAATCAACTCCAGTGGCAGGATCGCCCCCAATTCAGGATTCCGCGCACGCGCGGTCGCGGTGGAGCCGTGGCCTGGGGATGCTGCGCCCCTCGCGCACGCATACCGTCTTTTCCGCCACTCTCCTGATGATGGGCTTCAGCCTTCTCTCCCGGATCATGGGGCTGGTACGGACGAAATACATTGCCTGGCTCTTCGGCCATAACACCGATGCCTTTTACGCCGCTTTCCAACTGCCCGACATGGTCTCGTACTTTCTGGTCGGCGGCGCGCTCTCGGCCACACTGGTCACCATCCTCACCCGCTACCGGGATACCGGGCGCGAGGCAGAAGGAGAGCGATCCCTCTCCGTGATTCTCACCACGATGTGCCTGGTGCTGGGCGGCGCCATCGTGGCTGCCGAATTTCTTGCCCCCTGGTATGTGCACCTCATGTTTCACGGATTCGACGCGCCAAAGGCCCAGCTTTGCGTCCGTCTGACCCGCATCCTGTTGCCGGCTCAGTTGTGTTTTTTCGCCAGCGGGGCTTTTGGCGCGGTGCTGTTTGTGCGCAAGCAGTTCACAGTGCAGGGCATTGCACCGCTGATCTACAACCTGGGCACCATCGCCGGCGGCCTGCTGCTGGTGAAGCACATGGGCATCTCTTCGCTGGCAATCGGCACTGTGGCCGGCGCATTCCTGGGCAATTTTCTTTTGAACGCCGTTTTCGTGCATCGGGCGGGCCTACGCTTGCGGCCGATTCTCGATTGGCACGACGAGGGGCTTCGCGAGTGGGTTCGCCTCTCGCTGCCGCTGATGGCCGGGGCTTCCCTGGTTTCAGCCGATCCATGGATCATTTCGTATTTTGCCTCGTCCACCGACGGCGCCATCACGCTGATGAACGTCGCCAAGCAGCTCTTTGCCGCCCCCGTGGCCATTCTGGCAGGCGCGGCGGGCGCAGCCTCGATGCCCTTTTTCGCCAGCTTGTGGGCAAAAGAGCGGCACTACGAATTTGCCGTCGGGGTGGCTGACTCCGTAGCCCGGGTGGCCGCCCTGGGCATGCTGGCGGCTTCAGCCATGGCCGCCCTGGCCCCGCCACTGGTGGAGCTCATCTATCTGGGCGGGCGCTTTTCCCGAGCCGACTGCCGGGAGTGCGCCGCCTACTTTGTTGTGTTCTCCATCTCGCTGTTTCTGTGGTCGGCGCAGGCCATCTACTCCCGCGCCTTTTACGCCGGCGGAAACACGTTCATCCCGATGGTTGCCGCAACGGCAGTGACGGTAGTTTCCATCCCAATCTACGCATGGCTTTATCGCTGGCAGGGAGCGATGGGGCTGGCCATGGCCTCGGACATCGGGATCGGGCTGCAAACCCTGGCATTGGCGGTGCTGCTGCACCGGCGGCGCATGGTTTCGATCGCCAGCCTGGACTTCGCCGAGCTGGGCCGCTGCCTGCTGGCGGCGACAGCCAGCGGCGCGGCGGTATGGGGAGTTTTCACCTGGTTGGGAGGCGTGGCGCACCATCTGCTGCCGGGACAAATTCGCTGGACGGATGTGGCGCTGCTGGCCGTGGGAAGCGTGCTGTGGGGAGCGATTGCGAAATGGACGCTGGAGAAGACCGGATCGGCGCTGCCCAGGGTGATGATGAAGCGGCTGGAACTGAGGTAGCGTGCAGTCTCGAGGTCTCTGACCGCATGATTTCGCGCTTTGAGTTCGTGCTTTCCCAGGTCCCAAACGCGGGACCTGGGGCACCCAAAGTTACATGACGCGCGCTTCCGCAATCCGAGGGCCCCAGAATCAAATGGATAAACGATCCTCTGTGTGGCGGACGCCACTACAGCTGAAATGGCCTGGGTTTGTCGGGCATGGCCGGAGGGGGGCCGCCGGGAACCGCGGGCTTGGCGTCGGGCTTGCAAATGTCGATGTAGCCCTTGAAGTAGGCGCCATCTTCGATGCTGATGCGAGCCGCCACCACATCGCCGGTCAGGGCGCCTTCGGCGCGGATATCCACACGATCGGAAGCGGAAACATTGCCGCGAATTTTGCCCAGCACGACGATTTCGCGGACATCGATGCTGGCGGCAACCAGGCCGTTGCGGCCTACGGTTACACGGTTGCCGGGCAGATGAATGCTGCCCTCGACTTTGCCATCGATGAACAGCGACTCGGTTCCCGTAATCTCGCCGCTCACCACCAACCCCTTGGCGATGACCGCCTGGTCGCTGGCCGCAACGGCGTGGCGAGCGGCTGGTTCAACTGGGGGAACGGCATGCAAGGGGCGCGCCGGCTCCAGGGTGGGGCTGGCAGAGGAGGGGACGGTGTCGGTGGGTTTCCACATGGCGCTCAAGGTGCGTGCATCCTTTCCTGGAGAAAAAGAGGTCCCCGGCAAGGTCATTGCCGGGCGCCTGGTTGGCGGATTGGCTGTTGCTTTTCCAGTGCCCTCGCAAATGGAAAAACACAGGTGCAGCGCCAGCGACTCCTTGCCGATGGAGCCGGGAAACTGCCCCGCGGAATCCAACTCTTGCCCTATGCCTACTGGTGTCCGCCGGAAATAGGGTCATTTACGGAGGCCCGCGAGTGGGTTGAATTCGTGGAAGCGGCTTCCCTCAGGGGCTAAAGCCCAGCTCATTTTGGGCCGTTTACGGCACGACTGAAGTCGTGCCCTTTCAAAACATAAACGACCATCTGTGTGGCGGACACCGCTAGATCAGCTTGGGAGTTTCCGGGGCTCCCACCACAGTGGGTCCGGAAGGAGCGCCCTTGCCCTCGGGCTTGCGAATGTCGATTCCGCCCTTGAAGAAGGCGCCGTCTTCGATGCTGATGCGGGCACAAGCCACATCGCCGGTGAGGGCACCTTCAGCGCGGATGTCCACGCGATCGGAAGCGGAAACATTGCCGCGGACCTTGCCCAGCACAACGATCTCGCGAGCAGTGATGCTGGCGGCAACCATGCCGTTGCGTCCCACGGTGACACGGTTGCCGGGCAGGTTGATGTTGCCCTCTACCTTGCCATCGATAAACAGGGACTCGGTGCCGGTGATCTCGCCTTTGATGATCAACCCCTTGCCGACGGTGGCCTGGTCGCCAGTGATGGCGGCCGTGGCGCGGCCGGCGGGTTCAAAAGCCGGAGGAGGCGGCGCGGGGCGGGTGGGTTCAGGGGCGGGGGTGATCGAACCGGATTGACTGGGTTTCCACATTGCGCTCAAGATGATTCCTTTTCTGTCCTGCTGGGACCGGGTTGGCACGGCAGGGACCATTGCCGCGGCACGAGAATTTGAATGTGCGGGCTGCCTGGCAACTGGCCCAGAGCGATCCCCACCTGCGGCCGCAAATACGATGCTACCTCTTTGCGCTCCGCCGGATTATTGCGTGGTGTTATTTTAGGACGGCGCAGGGCAGTTTATCGAGCCGGCAGCAGAAGAGAAACAGCCGGTAGCCAACAATGACAACAGGCCCGAAGGCGGACGAAGGGTCGAGAAGAATCGGGCGCGCGGGTTTCTGCGCCGGAGTAGAGCACGACAGACCAGCTTTGCGCCACCGGGCAGGCTGTACTCTTGAACTATGACCGATCGTGAACTGGTGGCAAAGATTGCCCGCTCTACCGGTCAAAGGACCGGATACAAGGAACTGGTAGCGGCGCTGGGGCTGGGCAGCGGGCGGGCGCGCCGGCTGCTGCTGGAGCAACTGGCGCGGCTGACGGCGCACGGCCAACTGGCCAAGCTGGACCGCGAGCACTGGGGCATTCCCCGGCGCGAGGGCACGCGGGAGAACCTGGCGGCCGGCCGGCTGGATCTGCATCGCGACGGCTACGGGTTTGTGCGCCCCAACGCGCGGCAAGCAGTGGGCCAGGAAGACATCTTTATCCCCCCCAACGAGATCAACGGCGCCATGCAGGGCGACCAGGTGCTGGTGGAGGTGGATCCTCCGCGCGCCGACGGACGCCGGCTGGGGCGGATTGCGCGAGTGCTCGAGCGGCGCAACACGACCGTGGTGGGGACCTTCCACTATGCGCGCCAGGACCGGGCGCAAGGCAACCTGGTGGTGCCCTTCGACGAGCGCATGACCCAGACCATTCGCATTCCCGCCGGGCAGGAAGTGCCGGCGATTGACGAGGCGGCCACGCCCCACCGGGTGCTGGGCAGCGGGGCTGCCGCCGCAGCGGTCTACGACGACCTGGAGGGCCTGGTGGTGGATGTGGAGATCACCAGCTGGCCCACGCCGACGCGGGAGCCGGTGGGCCGGGTGATCGAGGTGCTGGGCGATCCGGACGACTTTGGCGTGGATGTGGAAATGATGATCCGCAAGCACCAGTTGCCGCGGATCTTTCCGGAGAAGGTGCTGGCCGAGGCGCGTGCCGTGGCTCATCTGGACCTCTCCGAGGTCTCAAGGCGACGGGATTTTCGTGTGTTGCCAATCGTAACCATCGACGGCGAGACGGCGCGTGATTTCGACGACGCGGTGCTGGTGACGGAGCGCGCCAACGGAGCCGGCTACGAGTTGCAAGTGCATATTGCCGACGTGTCGGAATATGTGAGGGAAGGAACGGACTTGGACCTGGAAGCGCGGCTGCGCGGAACCAGCGTCTATTTTCCCGATCGCGCCATTCCCATGCTGCCGCAGGAGCTCTCGACCGATATTTGCAGCCTGCGCCCCGGCGAGGAGCGGCTGGTGTTGAGCTGCGTGATGCAACTGGACGCCGGCGGGCGCATCGAGAGCTACGAGGTCGTGGAGGGCGTGATTCGCTCGGCCGCGCGGATGACCTATACCGATGTCCACGCCATCCTGGAAGGCGACGCGGAGACGCGAGAGCGCTACGCCGCGCTGACCCCGGATTTTGAGCGGATGCAGCCCCTGGCCGAGCTGATGAACAAGCGGCGCGAGGAGCGGGGGAGCATTGATTTCGATCTGCCCGAGCCGGTGATCGAGTTTGACGAACAGGGCCAGATGCGGGGCGTGACCAAGTCAGAGCGCACCTGGGCCAACCGGCTGATCGAGGAGTTCATGCTGGCGGCCAACGAGTGCGTGGCCACCTGGCTGGAAGACCTGGGCGTGCCCTCGCTCTATCGCATCCACGAGAAGCCCGAGCCGCGGCGGGTGGTGCAATTCGAGGAGTTGGCCGCCGCCTTCGGCTATACGCTGGGGCTGGGCGCTCTGCCGGTAAAGCGCATCCAGACGCGCGGTGACCGGCGCGACGCCTACGGCAGCGGACGGAAGGCGCGGGAGATCGAGGTGCCCGAGGACATTCCGGTCACACCGCGCATGTATCAGAAGCTGGCCAAGCGCATTGAGGGCAAGCCGGAGGAGCGGATTCTGAGCTACCTGATGCTGCGCTCGCTCCGCCAGGCTCGCTATTCGGAGATCAACGAGGGGCATTTTGCCTTGGCCGCGCCTACCTATACGCACTTCACGTCGCCCATCCGGCGCTACCCTGACCTGATTGTGCATCGCATCGCCAAGGCGCTGCTGAGGGCCGGCGTGGTGGGCCGCGGCGAGGTTGCGGAGGAACGGCAAAGCTCACCCTGGCGCCATCCGAATGAAGGCCTGCCCGTGAGCCGGGCGCCTCACCTTCGCAGCGCCAAAGCGACATTCGCCGACGAGCCGCCGATTCCGGAGGCGGAGCTGGCGCAGATTGCCGAGGAGACCAGCCTCACCGAGCGCCGCGCAGCCGAAGCGGAGCGCGAACTGGTGGAGTGGAAGAAGGTCCGCTTCATGCAGGACCGGGTGGGCGAGGAGTTTGCCGCGCTGGTGCTGAATCCGGCCAAGTTCGGGCTCTTTGTGGAGCTGACCGACATGTTTGTGGAGGGGCTGGTGCCCATCGACAGCCTGCGCGGCGACCGCTATACCTGGCGGGAGAACACCCACGAGATTGTGGGCGAGCGTAGCGGCCGCTGCTACCGCGCCGGCGACCGGGTTGAGGTGATTCTGGACCGCATCCTGGCCCAGGAACGCAAGCTGCAGTTCTCGATTGTGGAAGAGGGCCTGCCGCTGACCGGAAAAAAGGCAACGCCGGCAAGGCCCAAGGCAAAGAAGAAAAAGGGCAAGACCGCGCCGCCGCGTTCCCTCAAAGCCCGGAAACGAGCTGGGAGCAAGGGCAAGCGGCGGTAGAACGGACTTGGGGTTCATGCAATCCCACCCTGGCCGTAAAAACAACGACGCGGCTAAGGTGGGGCGCCCATCTTGCGGCCAACAGCGCTGCAAGCTCAGAGCATCAGATGCCCTGGCCGCCCGCCTGCTTCTCGGCAAGGGGGCCAAGGATTGGCAGCTTGAAGCGTTTGCCGTTAAAGGCGTTGATCATCACCACAATCCAGAGGATGAGAAAGCCGATCCCTGCCAGTGGAAACAGGATCACATCAATCAGGTTCAAAAACGGAATGAACCCGATGATCGCCAGAACAGCCCAGACCACAAACCAGGCAATTGCCAGGAAGATCGATTGCCAGGAGTGGAAACGCACACTCGGGTTCTGGTTGTAAGGCGGGACCACCAGGAAGATGATCGCCGGAATGAACGTGAGGTAGGCAAGGCCGGAAGCGGCATTGTCACTGAGGCCAGTTTGCGGAGTTTGTTCGGGCATATTCGCTCCTTTGGAATTGAAAAAGATGCTGAATTCAGTACTTCACGCCCAGGCTTGGGAAATCGGGTGAGGAGAGGCTCCAGCATGGGGATGCACGGGTAAAGCAGGAAGCGGGAGCGAGATAAGGAAAGCCCCCATGCACAGGATTGTCAAGCGGGATTTCTGCCAGGGTTTGCGATTTGCAGTTTGCAGCCGGAAGAACGCCGGCGGGAAGAGCAAGAGGCTGGCATCAAGGCGGCGAAATGGCCTGCTTCCCCGCGACGGAGCGTTAAAGGAGATCAGGAGGATCAGACCTGCCCAAACGGTTGCAGACGCTTCCCATGCGGCTGCTCGCCGGGCAGGCGTGCTTGGTCTCGGCGGAGAGCGAAGATCGAGGGATCTGTGGGCTGGAACGCCGTCGATCCAATACAATTGGGGGCGGGAGCGTCAACAATGGCACATATGGTTTTTTGCGTTCGCAACAAGAAGGAGATGGAGGGCCTGGACGAACCGCCCTTCGACTCGGAGTTTGGCCAGAAGATCTTCAAGAACGTCTCGAAGGCTGCCTGGGCCGAGTGGGTGGAGCGGCAGAAGATGCTGCTGAACGAGTACCGCCTGCAACCCTGGACGCCGCAGGCGCAGGAGTTTCTGGTGGCCCAGATGGAAGAGTTTTTCTTCGGCACGGGTTCCGGCTTGCCCTCGGAATTTGTTGCGCCGGCGCACTAGCAAACGGCGACGGCGGAGCGGCGGAAAAGTCATTCCGTCCGCGGGCCGGGAAAGTTGCTGCCAGGCCAGCGCAGACCGGCTTGCTGGTGTAAACTGATTGAGACCTTGCAGCCGGCTCCACCGAGCCGGCTGGGTTGTGTCGGGACGTGGCTCAGCCTGGTAGAGCACTCGCTTGGGGTGCGAGGGGTCGGCAGTTCAAATCTGCCCGTCCCGACCATTTATTTCCTCAGTATGTTGTTGGAATGTTGGCGTTGTTCAGAGAGTGGATTGCATGCCTGGAGAAATCCTGGCATCGACAGGATCCACGCGTCTAGGACAGCGCCAAATTCGTTTCTATAGATACTTTTTGATCGAGGCCTCCAGGGGCTGTTCACATTACTGAGGTCTGTTCACACCACGGAGGTGGTGGCGCCGCGAGCAGATGTTCACAGATCGAGGAGCGGCGGAAGGCGGGCATATTTTAGTGTAGGTCGTCACTGTTTGCATCATTCATATTTCCGGCATTCATGGCTTTGGTAAAACTCGAAACCTGTGATTTGTTCAGAAATGACGATGCAGACCAGCATGTACGGTGGTGTGGCAGGGGAGGAGAGGCGACGCTCCCCCCTATCCCAATTCAGCCGACTTCTTGAGACAGGTAGCCAACCCCGATCAGACGGCGCCGTGGCTTCCGGTCGAACTCTAGCGCCAATTTGCCAACTGGCTTATTCCCGTCACCCCTGGCAGGTCCTGCTTCCGGCTTGATCTTCCGCAGTGGTAACCAGCGATTGCGCCTTGAGGTGCACTTTGGCTGTTCTCGCGCGCCGCAGAATCTCATCCGCTCCAATCTGCATGCCCATTGACGCAGCCGCCGTTTCCGGTCTTGCCGAATAGCTGTGACACCAGATCCAATCGAAATGAACCTCTTTGCAGAGATCGATCGTCATTTGCAGTTCTTCCAGCGTCTCGGAAGGAAATCCAACGATTATCGAGGTGCCAATCGTCAGATTCCGGCCTGCGGGCACCGCCGCGCGAATGCATTTGAGGATATTCTTGACCCGATCAAGATCACATTGACGCCGCATCAGCTTGAGCACCCGTTCGGATCCGCTCTGGATGGGCACATAGAGACGCGCCAGCCTGTGTGTTGCGGCCAGAGTCACCGCCACCTCTTTGATCGGCGGCAGATACACCGGATTGATGTCCGTAACTGGTCAGTGCTAAGTTCCCTCTGTCTCATGCGGCGATCTCCGCGCCGCAATTGTTGGATTGCGAGGCGTTGTTGGCTTCGTTGTAGCGGCGGAGAATAATTCTCAGTTTGTGCGGGAGCGCCG
>Ga0302320_10001535_pt1 | contig 55280 bp, 39 predicted proteins | sample Bog_T0_3_FD_202130 | JGI IMG/M metagenome (GOLD analysis project Ga0302320, IMG submission 202130) | Peat permafrost microbial communities from Stordalen Mire near Abisko, Sweden - Bog_T0_3 | ecosystem: Environmental > Terrestrial > Soil > Wetlands > Peat | place: Sweden: Abisko, Stordalen Mire...
GCAGCTGCCGCTTCAGGAGTCGAGGAGGATCGCAGCAGTCCTGCGCCTCCGGCGTAAGCAGCGGCAGATGGCACAGGCCATACTGTCCCAATGACCACGAGTGCAACAGTGGCGGACGCAAGAAACCAGGCAAGTAAAGGTCCTTTGTTCACGAGGCCATCCTCCCCTGCACCAGAGTTTCTTCATTGGCGAAGGGATTGTTCGCTTGGCGTTTACCCCGTTGTTGATCTGGAATGAAAAGAACCAGTATCGCGAGGAGGCTGCTGCCAAATGGAAGAATGCCCCACATCAATCCCTGCCATTGTGGCGGCATTTGCGGTGTATTCACCGGTGTGGCCGGAGGCACCCCGTCCTTGCTCCACACCGTTATTGTCTTGTCTTCAAGGCTATCCACTTGGCGCCAGCCAGCGAACGATAGAAGCGGGTCGTAATAGTGATCTCGCACCAAGACCCACTTCAGTCCATAATGATCGGCGTGCATCAGTATTGCTCGAAGCGCATCGAGACCCGGCTGATTGAAATACTTCGAACTGGTGAGCGCACCACCGCCAAATTGTGTGAGTTCCGGCAGCGTTCGACCGGAATTCCATTCTCCGTCAACGCTGCTGGCGTCTGTCATGATTGCCAGCCGTGCAATCTTGTTTCCAAATCCAAGGGTGACATAGCGGTACTGGTCGTGACCGTCACGGTTGAGCCACGCGGCGGCCGTATCCACCTTGAAGTCCTGCGCATCTGCCGGCCGATAGGTAGCCCACGACACTGCGACTGCGCAGCTCAAGGCTGCCGCAACCGTCAGGACAACAACGGCCGGTGTCCGATACCGTTCGACAAGTTCCGAGGCCAGGAGCCCCACAAACGGCAGTGCGAGCAAAGTTGCCCAATAACTGAAACGCTCCATAGTCAGCACGTCGAATGCTCGCCCCAACAGAAGATGACCTATGGGCGTCGTCCCACCTAGTCCCACCAGAAACGCCACCCAGAAACCAAGCAACAAGGGGCGAAGCCGCGTGACCATAGATCCGCGAATGAAGATAAAGGGCAGGGCAAAGATCAGAGCTCCATACGGAACGATGAAGTAATTGAGGCCCCACTCCGGACTCAGCAAATAGTTTGCCCGGCTTGGATGAGGAATTGAGGCTTGCGTGACCGGATTATGAATTAATGCAATCCAGAACGGAAGAAGTACGACGGCAATCGCTGCACCCACAACCAAGACTAACGCGGCGGTGCGACTCAAGAAAGCAGACGTAGACATCCGCGCGCCATCATGGCGGTCAAGAAACACCAGTGCCAGAACAGGCACTGCGAAAAAGATTGACCCGAAGAGAAGTGTGGCATGATGCGCGGCAGCAGCGGCCGTGAAGAGCACACTCGCTTTGAGAAATGACCGCCACTTGCCGTGTCTTACCCACTCGAAGAGAAACGGCAGTGCGTTCAAATAGATCGGCGCCGCGCATGTGGTGGCCAGCTGTCCCGCGGAATAAACAAGAAAGCTCTCAGACCCAAGGAACACACTGGCAAGAGCGGCGATGGACGCAGCACGCGCGCTTACCCACAGAAGCGAAAACCTGTAGACACCCAGTGCAAGAAGCAAGATGGCAGTGAACTGCACAGCCATATATGCCATATCCAATCCGAGGACATGAGAAATCAATGCCGTCCATTGCTGCGGCAGAGGAGGATATGTGGTCTGTGAAAAGCCCGCATACCATTTCGTATTCCAGGGATTGAACCAGTGGTGAAGGTACTGCGATGCAAAGAAGATATGAAAGTTCGCATCGTACGACTTCAGTGGCAGTTTCATGAGAAGAAGCGGCAAATGAACTGCGACAACAGCGAGCAAGATCAGGCTTATCGGAATTGGCCGTGTTCTCAGTGAGATGTCATCGCTTGTTTGCACAGTTACCTCTCAAACAATTGTTAGTGGTTTGTCAAGGCGCTCTGCGCAACGCTCTTTTCAGTCCCATCGCTTACGCGCGCAGTTGTCACTTGCTCAATTGCTTTGATCCCACATGAGTTCAAGTGTCGTAGCTATCGAACCTAAGGTCTGATCAATTTCGACCACGCTCATTTGATACCGTCTATCACTTTGGTACCGCTGTCTAACCGGTGCCTTCCCTTCCTCTATGAGGGGTGGACACGTCATGCCCAAGTCGCCGCAATAGTCTCATGCTTGCTCGCGGCGGGTGAAATGTTGCTGAGGAGCCTGCGTTTCGCGCTCAGCCTTGTAGACAGTAGACTCTGCAACTCTTAGCCCCTGCACGCTAAGAGATTCCATGCGCTAACTTCTCAGCGTCTCACGCGGAATTAGCTCTGGCTGATTGTCGGTATTGGTCGTGGATTTGCACACAACATCACAAACTGACTTTTGACCGCGCGCTTTCCAGTGGTCAATATCGCTCAGGATTCAAAAGGCCACAAAGGGTAATGTCTTTGAAGCAAGTGCCTCACTCTTTACGCACCTTCGGTTGAGTCCTGCGGGGAAAGAGAGCAAGTTCGGGGTCTTTGACGTGCGATCCAGATCCGCGAATGTGAGCTAACGAGCTGGTATTCACATTCGGAGTTATTTGAGCAATGCGCCTTGGCCGCCATTCTTGGGAGATGGTGATCGAGCATGTATTCGACAGGCATGGCCGTCTTACATGCGCTGGCGATGCACCGGGAGTCGAAAGTGTACCTGCAGCCGACATCACACACGCCGTTCGGTCCAAATTACCCAACGCGGCTCCGCGTCGTTGCCTCGTGGATTGCAGGACTCGATTTCTTGAAGATCGTATTGGTGCTTGTGTCCGTCGCAGCGGCCTGCGGCGTCGAAGCTCAAACCTACAATCTGGGACAGGATGCTCCAAAGCCAAATCAGGCCCACTCCAGCCAGACACAATCTCCAGACCAGCCGCTCGGGTGGGGATCGAATATTCAAAACGCGCGCCTTGCTCGAGCTGCACAGCTTGCTCTGCAGCAAGGAAATGACGCACTCGCGCTAGACTACGCGCAACGTGCTGCTCAGGCGGCTCCAAATGACCCCCAGTTGTGGTTTCTTCTCGGTTATGCCGCACGGCTCAGCGGAAAATACCCACCTTCAGTGGATGCTTACAGTCGGGGTCTTCACCTTAGCCCTTCGTCCGTCGACGGACTCTCTGGCCTGGCGCAGACCTACAGTTTGATGGGCCGCACTGATGATGCAGAGCGCCTGCTTAAACAGATCGTCGCCTCTGATCCGAGGCGTGGTGATGACGCGCTGTTGCTCGGCGATCTTTACATGAGAGCTGCGGACTACACCGATGCGCTCGAGTGGCTGAGCAAGTCGGAACAGATTCAGCCAGGCGCCCGGTCAGAGTTGTTAATGGCGCTCTGCTATGAGCACACGAAGCAGCCTGATCTGGCAAGTCAATATCTCGAGTTGGCCAAGCGGCATGCTCCAGACAATCCCGACGTTCAGCGAACGATGGCGGGATACTATCGCGAGGCCGGCAATTACTCCGAAGCGATTGCCGCGCTCAAGTCAATTCGGAAACCAAAGCTGGATGTGATTGCTGAATTGGCGTACACCTTCCAACTCGATGGCAAGCTGGATGATTCTGCCCAGCAGTACGAACAGGCTGCCAATGTCGCACCAAAGGACCTGAGCCTGCAACTTTCCGCGGCGCAAGCGGAAGTCGCCATCGGATCTATTGATAAGGCGAACCGATTTCTCGATCGCGCCGCGAGATTGAACGCTGATTACTATCGGTTGCACGCGATCCGCGGAGAAATTGCAAAACTACAGGAACGCGACCCTGAGGCTGTTCGTGAATACACCGCGGCGCTAACCAACCTGCCTGCCAGCCCGGCTGAGGGCTCACTTTATGGAATCCAGTTGCACATGGATCTAATGGAGGCTTATCGGAATCTGGAAGACGAGAACGCTGCACATAATCAACTTCACATTGCACAGTCGGAAATTGACAAGTTGAACGATCACGACTCCGGTGGTGCGCAGTTTCTGCGACTCAGAGCCATTATCAAATTGGACGCCGATGACCCCAACGGTGCACTTATCGACGTCAAGGCAGCCCTTGCTCTCAACGCCCATGATCGTGATGACCTACAGCTCGAAGGAGATGTTTTCATCAAGCTCGGACGCGTCGAAGATGCGATCGTAGCTTATAAGCAGGTCCTTACGATCGATTCGGTCAACCCGTTCGCACTGACCTCTCTTGGCTATGCTTCACGTCAAGCAGGACGCGATCAGGATGCTGAAAAGTATTTTCTGCGACTCGCACAAGCCGATCCCAGGTCGTACATCCCCTATCTTGCCCTCGGCGACCTTTACACTGCACAACATGATTTCCCGCGGGCCGCGGCCTCCTACGCCAAGGCGTATGCACTGTCTCCTCGCAAGCCCCTGACGGTGGCGGGCGGCATGAACGCAGCGATTGAAGCGCACGATCTGAATCTGGCCGCAATATGGATGAGTCGCGCGACAAGCGAAATGGACAAGGAACCTCAGGTCCTTCGAGAAGAGGAGAGATACCTGAGCTTCAAGGGCGAGTACCGGCAGTCCGCCGAAATTGGCCGCGAGGCGATTAAGTTGCTCCCTCGGGATAGGGATGTGATTGTCTACCTTGGTTACGATTTGCTCCATCTCGGACTATACGATGAACTGCTCGCTTTGACCTCGAACAATTCAACCATCCTTCCGAAAGAGCCGGACATTCCCCTCCTCGAAGGATATGTGCACAAGCACGAAGGACTCTCAGATCAGGCCCGTAAGGACTTCACCGAAGCACTGAACCGGGACCCCGAAGTGGTTACGGCCTACGTGAACCGCGGCTATATGCTGAACGACCTGAATCAACCACTGGCAGCTTCCACTGACTTTGAATCGGCGCTCAAGAGAGAGCCAGACAACGGTGAAGCTCACTTGGGACTCGCTTATGCGAGCCTAGACTTGGATAAACCACAAGTAGCTATACGACAGGCAGAGCTGGCTGAACGCGCTCTCGGCGATTCAAGAGATATCCACGTGATTCGCGCAACCGCCTACGAACGACAAGACATGCTCGTCGAGGCCGTCAGCGAGTACAAAGATGCTTTGAAGTTCACTCCAGATGATGGCGTACTACACCTTGGATTGGGAAACACGTTTTTTGCGGAGCGACAGTATCACGATGCGATTGATGAACTCGACATTGCAGCTAAAGATTCCCCTGCGAACGCTGCCGTCTATGCATTGCTTGCTCGCTCCTATGCGAACCTGCAAAACCGCGATCAGACTTTGCAATATGTACGACTCGCAGAGTTCCATGCTCAAACCGCGCCTGTAATGGGTTACCGTTCCGAATCGGCACAAAGCGCCGTATACGTCTCTACTGGAGAGGCACTAAGTATTATCGGTGATCACGATGCAGCAATGGAGCGCTTTCGCGAAGCGCTCGCCGCACTGGACAGCGATCGCGTAAGTATTCGGATTGCGATTGCGAGGCTCATGGCAGAACAAGGCCACTCAGAGGACGCGGAACGACAGATTGCGCTGGCTCAGCTCGAAGGAGATGCTGGCGATACGCCTCCGCCAAGCGGAACCCAGTTCATTGCCGCAGCGGATGTATTCAGATCAATACATGACTACGACTTGTCGCAGTCATTTCTTCATCGTGCCAAGGCGGCTGGAGCACCGGACTCAGAGGTTCGGATCGGACTGGCTAACAACTATCTCGCTGTTGGAGACACCGCTAGAGCACAGGCCGAGCTTTCCGCAGTTAGCGCCTCTGCCGATAGTGCGCCCGACTATCAATATCTGCTCGCCGAGGCCAATGTCTATCGTCAGCAGCATCACGATGCTCAGGCTCTTACCTCCTTCGCGCAGGCTTCTAATGCTGAAGGCGAAGATCAAACAGCCGAACAGGCACTACTTCAGGCGGGAGCGGACGAAGGATTGAGAGTTACTCCCGTCGTGAGCTTACTTTCCGATTTCTCAGTGGAACCTATCTTCGAGGATTCCACAGTCTATGTTCTGGATTCCAAGTTGGATGCGACTGTCCCGGTAGCTGGTTCCGACACCGCTCTTCTTCCGCCGCCACGCTCTTCCCTCGAGACGCAGTTGACCAGTGCATTCCATCTGCATCTGGGGCATCTGCCCACCACGAGCGGATTCTTCCAGGTGCGCAACGCGCAGGGCCAGATTTCGGTCCCGAGCACAAACTCAATTGCCAGCCGCAATACCACCGACTACACCTTCAATATTGGATTGAATCCAACGATCAATCTTGGCAGAAACGTGCTGACTTTCAATAGTGGTGTTCAGGCTACAATTCGCCGCGATTCAGAATCGCCGATAGCAATGAATCAGAACCTGTTTCGCATATTCACCTATGTGTCGACAAGTTCATTCTTCAACGCACTTTCGGTGAGCGGGTATTTCATCCGGGAGTCGGGACCCTTTACTGAAAGCAATCTACATTCGCAGGCAATTGCTGGCGCGATTGACTTTCGAGTCGGCGCTCCATGGGGTAAGACCGCTTTGGTGGTTGGATGGGGATCCCACGATCAGCACTTCTCGCCCGTGCACTTCGAAGACTACTTGACGTCCTCCTATCTTGGCATCGAGCGCCATTTCGGCGAGCGATTGACTGCAAAGGCTGTGGTAGAAGATTTGCGCTCATGGAGAGTCGTGGGAACAAACTCGGGAATTGCACAGAATCTGCGACCGGCTGGAACCGTCGATTTTACCCCGGACCGTAGCTGGGACTTACAATTGTCAACCGCCTACTCAAATACCAGGAGCTTTCACGCTTACGACGCTGTCGAAAATGCCTTCTCCGTTTCATATGCGAGGCCTTTCCGCCGCAAGTTCAACGACGACTCCGGAACAGTTGTCCTGCAGTATCCAATACGATTCTCGGCGGGAATACAGGAGGAAACTTTCTTCAGCTTTACGGGAGGTCACAATCAACAGTTCAGGCCCTATGTGCGCATCAGTCTTTTCTAAAGGCGGAGTCCGATGAAAATATGTCTAGTTGCCACCTTTCCCCCAAGTGGGCGCCAGTTGAACGAGTATGCCTTTCATGTCGCCAGACAGTTGCAGTGCAGCCCCGACGTCGAGTTGACGATCTTGGCCGATGAGTTGACGGATTATGAATTCGCAACCAACAGGAATGGCGATTCTCAAAAGGCCAATCAAATGTCGGAGTTGCCCGGGTTCAACGTGATCCGTTGCTGGAGGTTCGGCAGCCTCGCAACTCCTGTGCGCCTGCTGAAGACCATCCTGCGCTTGAAGCCGGACGTCGTTTGGTACAACCTTGTGTTCTCCAGCTTTGCAAGTCCCGAGAGTCCCGCGGCCGCATTTGCCGGGCTCTTTGCGCCTGCGTTAACAAGAGCTGCCGGCTTCTTCACACATATCACTTTGCACCATATTATCGAGCACGTCGATTTCGCTGCTACTGGAGTGCGGCAAGAGAAGCTGTTTCGAATCGGTACTAACATCGCTACAAGAGCATTACTGAAGGCGAATTCAGTTTCAGTCTTGCTTCCCCAGTTTCGCAGCACCTTGTTCACGAAGTATTCCGCGACAAACGTCTTGCTCGGTACACACGGAACATTCGCGTCCGTTCCCTGCCCGCCGGATTTCGCTATGCGCGGCAATCCCGACCTGCGCATCCTTGCCATCGGACACTGGGGGACCTATAAGCGATTAGAGACCTTGATGCAGGCTTTCCCCGCCGTATTGGAGAAAGTCCCTAACGCCAGGCTGATTATTGCGGGCGCCAATCACCACACGAAGGTGGGGTATTGGGAGTCCATTCGCGATGCTCAGCCCGCGCATCTACCCATCGAGTTTCGTGGATACGTCCCGGAAGAAGCAATTCCGAAACTCTTTCAGTCAACGTCGATTTTAGCATTGCCTTACGACTCGGCAACCGGATCAAGCGGTCCAGCACATCAAGCCTGCGAATTCGGAGTCCCGATCGTGTGCGCCGACATAGACGATTTCCGCGAGATGGCAGCGGGGGAGAACATGGCTATCCGCTTCTATAAGAAAGGCGATGCGAACGAGTTGGCAAAACAATTCATTGTCATGTTGCAGTCTCCGGAGTTACAGCAGAACATGGCTGAACAAAACTTCGCAGCGGGAGTTGAGATGAGCATGACCAGAGTTGTGAGAGGATATCTCCGCTGGTTCGAACTCCAGAGATTTAAGAGAGACACGCGCAATCCTGCTTGGCTTCCAGCGGCCCGTTCTCTCCGGCCCGGTGCGCCGAGTTCCGACGAAGCATCTCATGACTGGAGCCTACCGTGGGCATTCTTGACTAAACGTCAAAGGGACATCGATGAGCGGAAAGTCGCCAATTCGGTCTTAAATCGCCTTCAAGTCGAAGATCCGGGCGATCACTTCATTTGGAGCAACTCAGGTGCTATGAAAGATCGCTCCAACAGTGAAGGTGACTAAACAAGTCCGCAGTACAGAGAACGCTCGCTGAAGCTCTGGATCGTGGAGTGAACTCATGAACCATAACCGCCTCGTGGTCGCTTATTGGTCAGGAGCGCACACTGGGCCTGCATGCTCCCGCAAGGGATAGAAATGGGGACACCGTGACAACTTTGCCCAATCGCCGGTCATTAAGCAGACTTCATTTCATGGTGATTCCCTGCTCTATGCTGCTCTTGTTGCTCGCCGGCTGCGGCGGTAATGCCCAGTACAATGCGTCCCCTGCATCGCCGACAGCCGTGATTACGGCAAACCCCGCTTCAATCGCTCCTGGAAGTTCGTCGACATTGACTGTCACTGTGGAAAACGCCACGCAAGTGTCAGTAACTGGGACCGACGGTAGTACCTATGCGCTGCAGGTAAACGGCGGAACACAAGCAGTCAGCCCCACCACTACAACCACATATACCGCAACCGCGGCTGGTGCCGGAGGAAAGGCGACAGCCAGTACAATCGTAACGGTAACTTCCAATCCACCGCCGACCATCACCATTATTGCCAAACCGAGTTCTATATCCCCAGGAAGCTCGGCCACACTGACAGTGGCCGCGGTGAATGCCTCACAGGTTACTGTGAGCGGAAGCGATGCCAGTGCCTACACCTTGCAGCCGAGTGGCGGAACGCAGGCAGTCAGCCCGGCATCGACGACAACTTACACCGCAACAGCAACGGGACCGGGCGGGAACGCCTCGGCGATTGGCATCATAACGGTAACTTCCACTCCTGGGTCGACCGTCACCATTATTGCCGATCCAGCGTCGATTATCTCGGGAAACTCATCCACTCTGACCGTAAACGCGAGTAACGCCACTCAGGTTTCTGTCACCGGTACAGATGGCAGCTCTTACGCTCTGCAAGCGAGCGGCGGAACGCAGTCGGTCAGCCCAACCGCGACAACGACTTACACAGCGAGCGCGACCGGCACAGGGGGAAACGTAGTGGCCAGTGCGATGGTGACTGTGAACCCGACGGGCAGCCTTCAGGCTATCAACCACGTAGTCTTCATGCTGCAAGAAAACCATACGTTCGACAATTATTTCGGGATGCTTAATCCATACCGCAAGGCCAACAGTTTGAACATTGGAGACGACGGCAAAGACTATGAGGTTGACGGAATCGATGACAAGCTAACTACGATCAGCAATGTAGACGATCAGGGCACATCGTACCCGCTCTTCAAGTTTACGAGCACGTGTGTCGACGATCTGACCTCTGATTGGCTGGCGAGCTACGGCGACGTCAACCGATACGACTTTCTAATGACACGCCCAATCAACATGGATGGATATGTACATAACGCTGAAGGTTACGCGAATAGTTGCAATATTCCCAATGCTGGCGGCACATGTGCGGGCAGTTTTACCGATCTGACAGGCCAGCGTGCTATGGGCTACTACGACCAGGGTTTTCTCAACTACTACTACTACATGGCATCACAGTTTGCCGTGTCCGATCGCTGGTTCTCGCCGGTTTCGACCAAAAGCATTGGTAATCGCATTGCCACCTTTACAGGAGGAACAACCCAGGGTCTGGTAAAAGACCCCGGGGGAGATGACCATCTTTCTCAGCTAGACATACCGAACATCTTCCAGGAACTTGATCAGGCAAGTGTAACCTGGAAGGTCTATTACACGGTGAACCAGGGCTTCTGCCTCAACGAGGATGACTGCAACGTCTCAGCGAACTCGGAGTATCCAGCGACCGACTTCTCTAACTTGCAGTATTCCTACCAATATCTGTACGACAATCCTACCGGTGCTGCCTGTACGGGATACACTCAGGGTTCCAGTGTGGTTGGCGATGCGGGCGACTCCTTCTGCATCGACACAAACCACATAGCGCCCTTGTCACAGTACTTCACTGATTTGACGAATGGCACTCTTCCCAGCTTTGCCTTTATTGAAGCCGGGTATGGGAACAACGATGAGCATCCCGGCTCGGGACAATCGATTCTGCTGGGGCAGGCACAGGTGGCATACGTCGTGAATTCCTTCATGATGAGTCCTGAATGGAAGGACTCTGTCTTTTTCCTCAGCTACGACGAAGGGGGAGGACCCTACGACCACGTTCCACCCGTACCGGGTCACTCAAACGACTTCACCGATGCTTCATTGGGGACTATTCAGGACATCGCACAGATCTCTGTAAATCCAAATACCTACACTCCGTGCGTGTCGCCCGGAGGTGTCGCAACGTTGCATTGCGATCTGGCATCGACTGACCCCGGTGCCAACGCAGGTGACGCACCAGCCGTCGAGGGATTTGCGGCTCAACTGGGTTTCCGTCTGCCAAACATGATCATCTCGCCTTTCACTCGGCGGCATTATGTTTCACACACGCCCATGGACCACACCGCGGTGATCAAGTTTGTCGAGAACCGGTTTATCGGCAGCGCCGCGCATCTGACTGCCCGCGATGCCGCGCAGCCCAACCTACTGGAATTCTTCGATTTCACCGGCATACCGTGGGCTACGCCGCCCACTCCGCCGGTCCCGGTGACCGCCGAATCGCTTGGTTACAATCCATGCACAGCGACGACCTTAGGGCCTTAAGAGCCCACTCGTCAGCAACGATTTCAATTCGCTTGATCCGCCTATGGGGACAGTGCTGCTTATGCCGTCCTAAGGGCCTCTGGCGCTATCACACGGGTGATTTCAATTCCTCTAACACAACTTCAAATGGCCGCATCATTTCGTTATCCTCGTGTTCCAGTATGTGGCTGTGAAAAGCATAGCGGCCAGTATACTTCTCAAATCGAACTATGATCGTGAGCACCTCTTGTGGATTGACCACCGCCGTATCCTTCCACCCGGCCTCATTTGCCGCGGGCAGGCGTAACTTCCCCACCAATTCCAGGACGCCGCTGCGAAGAGCCACCGAGTTGAATCCCTGGCGGCGCAGAACCTGAAACTGGACCATGTGCACATGCATCGGATGTGCATCCTCGGTATTGTTGATGAATCTCCATATCTCAATGGATCCCAGTTTCACAATCTCCGTGACTGGGTCGTCGTATCTCTTGCCATTGATTTCCATACACATTCCCCGTCCTTCATGATCGATCCCTTCGGACAGTATGAAATCCCTTGTTGCGACGGATTCTGTTTCATCCAGTCTAGTAAGAGGGTGAGCTACTTGCATGCTCGAGGATTTCCCGTTGCTGGAAAGAGGAATGGTTACTAGGAACTGCATTAACTCATTTAACTGTGCATGGTGCGAATTGACCATCGTGTTCCATCCAGGAAATGGAGCAGCAGCATTGTTTGACAAGGTCAAGGTTTTACCTTCGAGCCCGGAAAAGTCAACAATCAAGTCGGCGCGTTCAGCCGGCGCCAGTAACAGCTTTTGCAATACAACCGGGCCTGGTAAGAAACCGCCGTCGGTACCGATCTGGTGAAACGATACCAGCGAAGGTATATCCGTCGGGCGCTTCGCAAGGTTGAAAAATAGATTGAAGAACCTTGAGTTCGCGCCGTTCAAAAGGCGCAGGCGATAGATGCGTGGTTCGACATGCAGATAAGGGTAGATTGCGCCATTCACGACTGGAAGGTCGCCAAACATTTCCGGGGCCCACCAGTGTGGGGGCGGCCTCTGACCATCATCGTAAGTTGGTGAATACATGAGCTGACCTTTGTCATCGAGCGTACGATCCTGCAACAAAAGTGGAACTTCGTAATCGCCGGAGGGCAGACTCATGCCACGTTCCTCGTCATCGCGCAGGAGAAAGAATCCCGCCAATCCCGCATAGACATTCAAGCGCGTGATACCCATCGCATGATCGTGATACCAGAGCGTCGCAGCTTGCTGACCATTGGGATAAGCATAGAAAGCCGAACCTCCGGGGGTGAACCATTCTTCAGGTAACCCGTCGCATTCCGATCGAGTGCGTGCACCGTGTAGATGGGGTACGGTTCGGACTGCTGGGGTTGGAGGCATTGCGCCGTGGATGCGTGGGTCAATTTCGAAGATATGCTGCGAGGGGAGATGGTTTTCCCATCTAACTACGATTGGCTTGTCCCGAAAAGCCTCGATGGTTGGACCGGGATACTGCCCCTCATATCCCCACAGCCTCGTAGGTGGAAGCTGTGAATGCATCTGCTTCGTGAATTCCAACATCCTCATTCGGTAGAGAATGCCGTCTTTGCTTGTCCCATAAGGTATCAATCGCTTTGGAATCGGCAATGGATCGATATAGCGGTCAAGCGAGCCGGTGGTGTGATATACCGGTTTAGCAATCGTGCTGCTTTCTGCTACCTCAGCATTCGTGCGATTGGCCAAAAGCAAATTCGGCATAGATGCAATGCACAACTTCAGAAAACTGCGCCTACTGGTTGAATCCATTACTACTCCAAGGCGCCGGGCTATCACGAATTCCGGCTTTCTTATCGTTCTGTGGAGCAGGACGCTCCCAACAAACTCTCATGTCGTTGGGCGAGCCGTTACAACACTCGCCGCAGGCATCTTTGCCCGATGGGCAATCAGACCTCCAATCGTTTCGAGGATATTGATTGGCTCGTTGTTAATCGTCGCGTCCGCGAAGCTGTCGCACTCGCTGGAAGAGTTCGAGATGCAGACCACGGGTACCCGGGAACCCGATTTTCGAATCAAGAAGGTCAGTCTTTCCCTGCTATCCGCAGGTATCGTATGACCGAGGAGGACGATATCGAAATCGCCGTCCTTGAATTGAGCGATCGCATCCCTGACTGATCCTACGGACCTGACGATGCATTCAGCAGATTGCCAGACCAAGGTTGGAGTTTCAAAAGTCGATGAATCCAGACCTACGGCGAGGATGACCATTAAGGACATGAAGGGCTCCTTATTTGTCGAACTTTTTCTGACCCGCCAGAGAAATGGGTCAGATATTGCTTTAATATCTCTGTTTCGACGAGGTGTCTGGTCACTATTGCACACCGCTTACTCTTTCGTCATTGACCGGCACAGTTACTTGGCCGGTCAGCGCAATTGCGCGTACTCGGCTGAAAGCAATATCGTTATGATAGAGATTGTCATTTACTTTGGGGGCGGGGGAGCACGATCGTTTGTTGCAAAGGAGTGCCGCGGCTCCCAACAGGCAGAATACCAAGATCCTGTCCATCGCGGGCCGCTCCTGCTCGCCAGAGCTATTTTCGCCTCAACAACCAGCCAATAGCCATCCCAGTCGCAGCGCCAGCCGCGAATGTCGTCGCAACCGATTCAATCGGATGCCGCCGGACCCGCTTCTTCGTATCGTTAATTAGCTCGGCCGCTGCATCGCCGCCTTGTCTAGCTGCGCGCCGCGCTGAAGTTACGCTATCTTCAATTGCATCTGAGACAGCAGATGCTGCTCGTGAAGCCTTATGCGCCGCGTCAGACAATTGCTCGCTCGTTTGACCCCATATTGATTGCGCCATTGTTTTTACCTCTCTCGTCTCCCAGTTTTGCGGCTGGTTCGCTTACGCTCCGACAGCTTTTTCAATCTTGCCGATGACGCCCTGGACTTTGCCGGAATTCTTCTCAATCACGCCATCCCTTTCGAGTTTAGGATTGTTCGCGAGTTCGCCGACCTTCTGCTTCACTGCGCCTTTCAATTCGTGAAGCTTGCCTACCGACTTATTCTGCATGCTGGGTTTTATCATGATTCACTCCTCTGTTCGGTGATGGGTTTCGGTTCGTTGAGATCCATTGAGATCTCCCTGCGCCTTAATTACGTGCCGTGACCTACGGCCATTCTTTCAAGTATTCCAATTGCCGAGTGTCAAGCCTTTCAGTGCAAGTATCCAATGGCAAGGCTGGTGGCTGCTGATCGCATTTGCTCATTAGGCAGTCGATCTGGAAACCCTGAGCAGATTTGCAGTCCGGCCTGATTCTTCGGCATCAGATTGCGGCGGTCGCTGGGTACACCGCTCAATATTGCTCACATTTCTGAACACCCTTCTAATAGCTTGGTTAGTGGTAGGACGGGTTACGATTATTTGAAGCGCACCTGTATCCTCAGTTCCAAAGTGCTCAACAAGGGACGATCACGTATTAACCGACTAAGTTTCATGGCGCCAAGTGCCGTAAAGAGAGTGCGAAACCAATGCATCCTTCAAAAAAGACGCGCGATCTAGCCCGCGGCCTCGTCACCGGCGAACCCCGTACAAACCTGTCCTCCTTGCAAGCCGAACCTGCAACTATACGCGTCTATGAGAGGCTGCGCAGGCAACTCGGCGCACCCGTCGGAGCGGGTGGCTTTCAGGCACTTGCTTCTCGTGCCTTGGCTCTGGCAAAGTCGGAATCCCCTCGCCTCAACGCCGTTAAAGTCACTGAGAACCGTGGCCTGATCGGCCTCGGCGAACTTGAATTGTCGACTGAAGCGGATGAGGATCGCGAAGTCGGAATCATTTTGATTGCGCAATTGCTCGCGCAGTTTCTCACCTTCCTATTCGCGAGTATGAAATCACTTCAAGAGGGGTGGTCATTCTCAGAGATCGCATGACGGGGTTTCAGGGCCTTATCAGCGGGATTCCAGTGCATTCGAACTGATCGCAACCGAACCATGAACCATTCCTGAACACGAAATCAAGAAAGTTTCTACGAACTCCACAATCGAGGTCGCGGCTTCAAGATGTTCGCTCTTGACCATGCCCGAGAACAGTTTGTATTTAGGATAGCTTCATACTGGTGGTCGCGTCCGATTCGGAGTGACTGCACACGGTAGCCCGATCGGGCCTTTGCAGTTTGACCGATTGGAAGCTTCCCCGGCCGCCAGGTTACCACTCGCTCGGCAACTACTCTAGCGGCCAAAGATGCTGCAATCAATTCGGTCAAATAACGCCCAGGAGATAACAAATCAGCACGATCAGCAGCACGGTGCCAAGCCCGATGCCTGCGCCTCCGCCCATGCCCCACCGACCGTAGCCGTAGTAACCTCCGCCTAGTCCGAAGACCAACACCAAAACAATGATGAGTAAAAGCATCTCGTATCTCCTTTTCTCTGGATTGGAGATCTCGGGCAATCTCACCAGTTCGATTGCGCCGATCGACATTTCAAGTTCGTAGTCGCTCCGGCATGCGTTTCGCAACATCTTCAGTTGTCACGGCGGCACTCAGGGAGAATTCTAGAGCTTTCGTGCTCAGTTCTCCCGCTGCCTCGTGCTCACCCCTGTGGTGCGCGGCAGCGGCGGCAGTGTGCGCTTGGGCGGCGTAGATGTGTAGATTTGCTGCCTGGTCCTGGTAGCTTTCAAACATTTTGTCCTCCATCCTCTGGCATACTTGATCGCCTTGATGTTCGAAGTCTCCCACCTAGCTGAGGCAGTTGCTGTTCAATCCGATACACTGCGCGTTGCGCGGACTTAACACCCTCACCGGCAAAGCAATTGGCTGAACACGCCCTTGCGAAGTTGCCAAACAGGCGTCCACAGGATTCCAGTCAGGGCCGCCTCGGCGTGGAACGCATCCTCAGCCATTGATCGGTGTACTGGGGGGCTTGCCGATCCTTGCCAGATCATCCTGACCGGGTCGCATTGAGAAGTTGGTTTGCAGCCGTGTCAGAGGATTGTCCTGGTCCTGGACAAACGATGTGTGCGCCACTCCAGACCGGTCAAGTAATTGCTGACCAAACACCCCGAAAGGATCTAAGTCTCTATCTGTCCAGCTATTCGCCGGAGCTTAGTCCAGATGAATTACTCGACGCCGATCTGGAGCAGTGCGCGACCAAGGCTGTCCCGACAGAGACGAAATCATCGCTGACGCGCGCCGTCATCGCCGCTTTATGCAGCGTTCAGAACTGCCAGTTCGCGTGGCATCATACTTCCAGCTAAGGCACGTCGCCTATTCAACGGAGTCAAGAGGAGCCGAGAAAAGAAAGTCACAAATTCAGCCCTTGCAAAGAAGTGAGCTGATTTGCCCGATTAAAAGCAGTTGAGGTTCTTAGGGCGTAAGCATGATCTTGCCGATGCCGCCCTTTTCTGCCAGCTCTTGCGCTTCCCCGATCTGCGCAAGCTTGAGCCTCTTACTGATCGGAATGGAAAACAATCCTTGGGCCACTTCAGTTCCGAGCTCTTCCAGTCTCACAGCATCAGGCTGAGCCCAGACGGACGTAACACGCAGATCGCGCCCTGTCGCAGAGGATGGGGGGCCGAGCACACTCGCCAACACTCCGTCCTTCCGGATGTGCGACAGAAGCCGATCAATTGTGTCATGACCCACCATATCCGCGATTGCATCAAGTTCCGACAAGGCGGCAATCTCTTTCGCATCGTCTAGAGCAATCACTCGATCGGCACCAACGTTCTCTGCCTCGATCCTTTGGCTGGAACGCACGCCAGCGATCACGTATGCACCATGCTGTTTGGCGACATGGACTGCAGTTCGACCGACGCCACCGACTGCACCAGTGACGAGTATGGTCTCGCCTGCCCGTGGCCGAATTCCAAGTTCGATCACTTGAGCGCCGGTTAGCAGGACAAGAGGCAGTGCCGCTGCATCGATTGCGTCGAGACCCTCGGGGGTTCGAGCAATGTCCTCAGGTTTACACACGACATATTCGGCATACGAACGATTCACGAGCCCGAAGACGCGCTCTCCAACCTTCAGGCCCGTCGTTCCCTCACCGAGAGCGGCCACCTCGCCCGAGAGGTCGCGGCCGAGAATCGCCGGGAAGGCAAGCGGCATCATGTTCTTCAGGTCGCCTCGGCGCAGTTTCCAGTCAATTGGATTGATGCTCACCGCTATCGTCTTCACCAATACTTCACCGGCTGCTGGAACAGGCAACGGCACGTCTTCATAGGAGAGTTGATTGACGTCTCCATATCCGTGCAGTAATACAGCCTTCATCATCTTTTGCGTCATAAGCTCCATCTCTCCTCGCGCGTTCGTGCCACGTTTTCGATTCCGATCATCCCATTCCAGCAATATACACACGGATTGTCGCGCTTGAATTCGAAGCGGACTGTTTCCAATTGCACAGTTAGTTCACCGCCTTCTTTGAGAAAGATTCAGAATGTGCTCGAATTCACTGCTGTCCGGTTTAACTTAGCCGCATCGTCGCCAAGCTCATTGCCACGTACGGTTTATAGCGATTCCATGGTGTCCACGATTTGAATTGCGTGTGGCTCATTTGTCTCTCCCGTCGAACCACGATACACATAAATGGGCATAGAAGAAAAGGTGACAGGAACTGGTCCCGCTGTTCCGAACAGTTCTTGCCATTACTTAAATGGAAAGCCGGTTCTTGGGATTAGGCAACAATTGCTTCCAACGGCCACAAATGGGATGCCGACGCGCTTGCCTGTCCTTCAAAACCGCTTGGAGATCGCTTCACGAGCACGCATCCAAAATGACGTCAGCGTTAGTTGTCGCGGGCGTATGCCGATCCGGCATCAGCTTACATTCGCCGATATGATTGTGAGCACGCGATGCCGCAGCTGGGCCTGATTGCGAAAGGTGTGCCGGAAAGTTCATCAGATCCAGTTCGAGGCGGGATATGTTGCCCGTTTCATACGCCTCTCCAGCCCAGAATTCGCTCTATAGAGTTTGGGATTGCCTCCTGTTCCCTTATAGGGTACGATTGACCCCGTAATGGATACAGCTATTACGCTTTCGGACACCCTGTTCGGCCGCACGCGCGGCGCGGTGCTGGCCGTGCTGTACGGCCATGTCGGCGAATCCTATTATTTGAGGCAGCTTGCCCGCATGACGGGGATTGCGCTCGGGCCAGTGCAGCGCGACCTGCGCCAACTCGTCGACGCCGGTCTGGTGACGAAGAGGATACAGGGAACACAGACCCTGTTCACCGCCAACGAGGCCAGCCCTGTTTTTGCCGAGATGCGCAGCATCGTGGCGAAGACGGTCGGGATGCACGACGTCCTCCTGGCATCATTACGTCCCCTCGAAAAGAAGATCGACGTTGCCTTTGTGTATGGGTCGGTAGCACGTGCCAGCGAGACCGAGCAGAGCGATGTCGATCTGATGGTCGTAGGCACGGCCGGGTTCGCGGATGTGGTCGACCGGATCGCCGACGCCCAGAAGACGCTCAACCGTGAGATAAACCCAACGGTCTACACGGCCAGGGAATTCACCGGCAAGCTACACGGAAACTTCCTGAAAACGGTGCTGGGCGGCAAGAAGCTTTTCCTGATCGGAGACGAAGATGACCTTAGAGAACTGGGCCGCCAACCGGTGGCTTGAGAAGCTCGAGTCCGACCGGGAGGAGATCGAGCGCTTGCTGGCCAATGCGGACGGACATCTTGAGGATTACCAGAAAGCAGTGGCGAGTGAGATGTCCGCTGACGCGCAGCTAAGCCTGGCCTACGATGCGATCCGCGCGTCGGCGACTGCAGCATTGCGGGCAGCCGGCTACCGCGTTGTCCGCGGCGGCAGCGAGCTCTACCGCACGATTGAGGCGTTGGAATTCTCGATTGACCCCGAAAGAAAGCTCATCCCCAGACTCGATGCCCTGCGCCGGAAGCGCAATACTGGTGCCTACGACGACTATGGTCTGGTGGCTCAAGGGGAGGCGGATCTGGCGGGCGATTTGGCGGCCGAGGTCCGCGCAGCGGTGGAGGCCTGGATCCGGAAGGTCCATCCAGACAAGATTGCATGATCGCTGATCGCCGCTGACCCCGGGAAATGACCCGTTCTCCGGTGCCAGGCTACTTCGCATTGGTCAACGGGTCACTGGTATTTGCACACGGGCTAATGCGGATAGTCCCAGAGATTAATGCTTATCGCTGGCTATCTTCAACTACCCGGCTGGCACAAATTGGGCTGCGTTTGATAAGGTCGTCCACAACAACGCAGCTCTCGACCAATCGTAACCGTCTATAAAATGGCCCTTTGGCGCACACCGCTCCGCCACTGTAACCACAGACAGCGACACGCCCGCCCATGCTAAGAATCTCTATGCCGACCGCCATCCGCGGAGCCGCGACCGCAACCCAGCAATACGCGGTTCCGTCAGAAGCTCAGATCTCGCCTAAGTCTGGCTCCTCTTCGCGTTCGGGGTAAATGAGCACCAGCCTTTTTTCATCCTCATCGATCCACTGGAGTAGTCGGTCAAGAGTTTTTTGTTTGCCCGTCTTGAATTGCTCGGGCATTACGGTCCGCCTGCGACATGCGTCTCCCCAGACCATCAACGCCCGAATCGTCCGAAAGGAAATCCCCAGCCGAAGCTGGAATGCCATAGCTCCGCGTGGCACCGGATGGTACTTTGGTTTGCTTGAAACAAAGGCTTTAGCTAAAGCTTGGCACGGGATGGGACGGGGTGAAACGGGAGTGTGGTGGCCAGGGACGGGATTGAACCGCCGACGCCGGCCTTTTCAGGGCCGCGCTCTACCACTGAGCTACCTGGCCTCAGTGAAGACTATAGTTGCAATTCCTGCGCGGAGGGCGGGCCAACGTTCAGTTCGCTGCAACGACTGGATTAGTATACCAACTCCGATACTCCAGAGCCAATCGCAAGGACCAATCTCCCGAGGCCAATTCGGACCGGCTTGCAATTCCGGCGCGGACCTTGCTGCCCCACTTGCGGACCCGGCCGCTCCGGCTCGAATACACTGGAAAGCAATCATGCGCTGCTCCCTGCGTCCTGCCATCCTCGCCATGCAATGCCTGTGGTTGTGCTGTGCACTTGCCATCACTGCGTGCTCCCACTCTTCCGGAGACAAAGTCACTGCCTCCGAACAGAGAGCGGCGCGCGCGTATTCGTCATACCAGGCTCAAGGGCCGCTGGCGCTTCGCGGGTTTCTGGCGGAGTTTCCCAAGGGCGCGGACCTGCATGTGCATCTGTCTGGCGCGGTGTATGCGGAGACCTTTATCCGCGACGCCGCGGCCGACGGGCTGTGCGTGGATGCGGCGGCGCTGAAGTTCGTCAAACCGCCTTGCAGTGGCAAGCTGATTCCGGCAAAGGCCCTGAGCGGTGCGATGAGCCCGGCCAACCAGGAGATCTACGACCGGCTGATTGACGCCTTCTCCATGCGCAGCTATGTGCCGGTGAGCGAGTTCAGCGGGCACGACCAGTTTTTTGCGACCTTTGCGCGGTTTGGCGGACTCAACGAGTCGCACATTGGCGAGTGGGTTGACGAGGTGGCCAGCCGCGCGGCCGCGGAGAACCAGCAATATCTTGAGCTGATGCAGACGCCGCCGTTTTCGCACGCCGCACAGATTGCGCACACGGTTGGGTTCAGCGCGGATTTTGCAAAGCTGCGCCAGCAACTACTGGCCCGCGGACTGCGCGATGAGGTGGCGGCGGACCGCGCGGATGCGCGGATGGCCGAAGACGGCAGAAAGAGACTGGAACACTGCGGCACGACGCAGGCCACGGCGGCATGCCAGGTGGAGATCCGCTACATCTACCAGGTGCTGCGCGCGTTTCCTCCAGAGCAGGTGTTTGCGCAGACGATGCTGGGCTTTGAGACAGTGGAGGCCAGCATGGACGCGCACGACGGCACGTGGACCGGCATCAACTTTGTGCAGCCGGAAGACGGCTACATCTCAATGCGCGACTACACGCTGCAAATGCGGATGCTGGACTACCTGCACTCGGTGTATCCGCGCGTACACATCAGCCTGCACGCGGGCGAGCTTGCGCCTGGGCTTGTGCCGCCGGAGGGTTTGCGGTTCCATATCCGCCAGGCGGTGGAACTGGGCCACGCAGAACGCATTGGGCACGGCGTGGACGTGATGTATGAGGACGACGCCGCTGGCTTGCTGCGCGAGCTGGCGCAGAGGCACGTGATGATCGAGATCAACCTTAGCTCGAACGAAGGAATTCTGGGCGTTGAAGGCGACCGGCATCCACTGCCTGAGTACAGGCTGGCACACGTGCCCGTGGCTCTGTCGACCGACGATGAGGGCGTAAGCCGCATCGACATTACGCACGAGTATGTGCGCGCGGCGCTGGACTACCACCTGAGCTATGCCGACCTGAAGAATATGGCGCGCACGGGACTGGAACACGACTTTCTTCCAGGAACGAGCCTTTGGGCCAAGCCGGATGTGTTTACCGCAACGGTGAGTTCGTGTGGTGGAGATGCTCTGGGCGCGCAGAACCCCTCGGCTGGGTGCAAGCAGTTTCTGGATGGCAGCGAAAAGGCCGCGGAACAATGGGAGCTGGAGCGGCGCTTCAATGCCTTTGAAGCGCGCTGGTGAAGCTGTGATTCCGCAGGGAACAGGGAAGAGGGATCAGGGAATAGCTTCTAGCTTCTAGCTTTCAGCCCTCAGCCCTCAGCCCTCAAGGCACGTTGTCTTTGGTGTTGATCGGAATAGATGTCTGCTGTTGCGGGGGTGCGCGGCGGGCGCGTTGCATCGGAGGTTCGCGGCATCGCCAGCAAGGAGCATCCGCATATCCCTCGCGCCGCTCGTGATCAAAGGCCTTTCTTTATATACCGTCCCTGTTTTCTGCTGAAGAGTTTGTGTGCAGAAGGCCACGATGTGCCCTAAACTATCGCGCATGGACAATGAGAGCATCCGCGAGATTTGCCTGGCGCTGCCGAATGTATCGGAGACGCTGAACTGGGGACACCACCTGGTGTATTGGGTGGGCGAGCGCGATTTGGGCGGCAAGATGTTTGCCATGACCGATGTGGATGGAACGGGGCGCGGCGTGCTGTGGTTTCATTGCGGGCAGGAGCGGTTTCATGAGCTGCTCGAAACCGAGGGCACCTTTGCGGCCCCGCACCTGGCGCGCGCGCACTGGGTTGCGGTTGAATGCTGGGACACGCTGCGACCGCGCGCGGTTGAAGAGGAGCTGCGGCGGGCACACCAGCTTATCTATGACAAGCTGCCCAAGCGGGTGAAAGCTCTGCTGGCGATGCCGGAGAAGGAGCGCGCAAAGATGTTGCGGGAGCGGAAGAAGACGGCCACTGCGCGGGCAAAGGCGAAGGGGTGACTGGCGCGGAGGGTTCGGTTAGCGCTCGGCTTGGCGCGCAGCCAGACCGCCAATGATGGGCAGTTTGATCAGCTTTCCGCCGAAGGCGCCTATGAACACGATGAGCCATACGATGAAGATGGCCAGACCTACCAATTGCAACACCGTCAAGGTAAGGAAGACCGTAGACGGCACGATGTTCTGCACCAGTCCGACAAGAATGTCGATGACCGCCCACGCAACGAAGAAGAAAATCGACTGCCATGCGTGGAAACGAACATAGGGGCTTCTCTTGAACGGTTCAACGATGAGGAAGACGATTGCCGGAATGATGGTGAGGTAGGCAATGCCGGCCGCGGCGTTGTCAGAAAGTCCCGACGGATTCACATCGGTGGCTGCTTCAGCTTTCAGATCGGACATGGTCGCTCCCTTGTGGCGCGGATGCTCCATCGTAGGTTGACTCTGGCTTTCAAAGCCGATGGAACTCCGAGGAAATTGTCGGCCATTGGAAAGAATCTTACTGGTCAGAATTGCTCCAGAAGACGGAAACTGCCAAGCGAAGATCGCTGAAGCGAGCGCTTGCGGAGTGGTCGGGGCCGGGGTTTGCGGCGGCGGGGTTTGGGTCAGGCTTACTTCTTTTTGGAGGGCTTTGCTTTTTGGGCGCGGGCGGCAGCGTTGGCGGCTACGGCATCGCGGATGAGCTGCAGGAATGCGGCTTCGTGAATGGTGTCGCCTTCGTGAATATCGATGGCGCGGCGGACGTTGCCTTCAAGGCTGGCGTTGAAGAGCTTGTGGGGGTCGGGAAGTATGGCGCCGCGTGCGAAGGTGAGTTTGACGGCCTGCTTGTAAGACTCGCCGGTGCAGACGATGCCGTCGCATGACCAGACGGGGGTTCCTGGGTTGGTGGGCTTGACCCACTTCCACTCCTCGACGATGCCGGGGTGGGCTTGAAGGATGAGCTTGCGGATGTGGGCAAGGGTTTGGCCGCGCCAGCCGCCTAATTCCTCGATTTTTGCGTCGATGCGCGCGGAGGCTGATTCCATGGGGGCTGGTCCTTTCATCGGGAGATGGGAAATTGCATCCGACGACGCGGCTCTTACTGTTTCGTGTGATTTTAACCTGAGATCGTGCGGACAATTGCGGGGAATTTTACGAAGGGCGCGGCATGGCTCGACAGCGCGGGCGAGTATCGGGTAGGGTGGCCGCCGTATTACAGGCGTTTAACAGGGCCAACTGCCCTCGTCCCTGGGAGTTCTATGACCGGTCCGATAGTCCAGATTCGTGCCCTCCTGGCCTTCGCCAATAACACGAAAAGTAGGTGCCTCGCATGCGGTGGTTCGTCCTTCTCTGGCCGCAAAAGCGAGACCTGGGGTGCTCAACCATTTTGGGATAGCCGGACCCGGACCGCCCGCCTATACTGACACCGTAATTGGCTAAATGAAAGACGTGGAAGGACAGACAGGAGAGGAAGATGAAGACAAAGAGTGTATGGGTCTTGGCAGGAGCATTTTTCTTTGCGGCGTTGTGGGGAGGCTCACTCTGCGCGCGGGCGCAAAAGGCAGAGGCAAGCGTGACTGGCACGATCGCCTTCGACACGGGCACGCCGGAGGCGAAGGGGCGGAGGACGCTGCTGTTGACCGTGGGGGATGGAGGAACCGGAGCGTATAAATCTGTTCTGACCGGGGAGGAGAGTCTGAGGACGCACACGATATTCCGTCCGCGGGATCTGAGTCCGTTTGGCGGGTCGAATCTGCTGCCGATTGTGGCCTGGGGCAACGGCGCCTGCGCCAACAGCGCCACGGAGTTTCGCAATCTGCTAAGCGAGATCGCCTCGCACGGGTATCTGATTGTCGCCATCGGCCCGCCGGCGGCGTCAATCGATCTGGCGGCGGCGCAGGGAACAACCTCGACCTCGCAGCTGTTCGACGGGATCGATTGGGCGGTGAAGGAGAACAGCCGCGCCGACAGCGTTTATTATCAGAAGCTCGATACGCGGAAGATCGCGGTGATGGGAATGAGTTGCGGCGGGTTGCAGGCGCTGGAGGCCTCAGCCGATCCGCGCATCACGACAACGATTATTTGGAACAGCGGCGCATTTATCCATCCGCTTTCCACCACCCCGGCACCGGCCGGCGCCGGTGGACCGCAGCAGGGCTTTTCGATGCCCAACGTGACCAAGGACGATCTGAAGAAGATTCATAGCCCGATTCTCTATGTCACCGGATCCAAGGGAATTGAGCTGGAAAACGCCAAGGACGACTACAGCAAGATCAATCAGGTTCCGATTATGATTGCAATCCGGGATGGCGCGCAACACTATGAGGGGACGATTTACCGTGCTCCCAACGCCGGCGAGTATGGGCATTACGGCTCGGCATGGCTGGACTGGCAGCTGAAGGGCGACAAGGAAGCCGCCAAGGTCTTCACCGGCGCCGATTGCGTCCTCTGCAAAGACCCGAAGTGGAGCGTGGAAAAGAAAAATATTCCGTAGACCGAAGAACTCCATCCTTCCGCAAAAATTGCGGAAGGATCGGGTTCCTCGGTTGTGCGCATGGGCAGAGCTACATAAAAATCACAGGCGCGCCACCCGCCTGTTTGAGAGGTTGGCGCGTCTATCTCTATGCTGGAGGAATGCAGGTGACCGGATGCGACTACGCGGAACTCCAGGGTGTATCGACCTATAGCAGCAGGCAGCGCCGGGTGCCATTTTCTTCACAGTTCAAGGAGCGAGGAGTGACGCATACCGGGGTCCCCGCGGGCAGGTCTTTTGTCCGTGGGGTGGATATCGGGTGTCTGCTAGCGACGAGGGACGCGGAAATCGGGAAAATTGGCCCCGGCCCTTCGGGTTGCGGTGAAAAACGGGCCATACTTCATTCTCGCCCTCGACGGTGGGCCCGCCACAGCCTTCGGGCTCGGCTTCATCTCCACCCCACGAACGAAGACCTGTTCGCGGGGGCCCCGGGTCTGGCCCGTTTTTCCCTCGCAACGCTGCCCACTGCTATATGTCGATACACCCTAGCGGTTATGGCTTTGGCGGGAGCACTGGCGGCTCCGGCCGCGATGCGCGCACAGGCGGCCGACGACGCGGCGAAGAATGCGCAGCAGGCCAGGGCGGCGCTGGACAGAATGGTGCAGGCGCTGGGCGGCCCGGCTTGGCTGCGGATGCAGAACCAGATGCGCGTGGGCTACATTGCCACGTTTTATCACGGCGTTCCCGATCCCGGAACGACGGAGTATTACGAGTACCACCAGTGGCCGGACAAGGACCGCGTGGAGCTGACCAAGCATCGGGACGTGCTGGAGTTCTACGAAGGGCGCGCGGGCTGGGAGGTGACCTATCGCGGAAAAAAGGCGATGGACGCCGAGGGCCTTGAAGACTATCTGCGCCGCCGCGACCACTCGCTTGAGACGGTGGTGAAGGTGTGGCTGAAGGACCCGAACACCATTTTGGTGTACGAGGGCCAGCACATGGCTTCGCGGCACATGGCCGAGCAGGTGACGCTGATCTCCGCGCAGAATGAGGCAGTGACAATCCAGATGGACGTGGACACGCACCTGCCGCTGAACCGCAGCTTTCAATGGCGCGACCCGGAGTACAAAGACAAAAACACCGATATGGAAGAGTACGACGACTACCACACGATCGACGGGCTTCCCACGCCACTGTCGATTACGCGCTATAAGAACGGCGAGATGGTGCGCCAGTATTACGTGCGCAAGGTGGAGTTTAACCAGACGCTTCCGGCGGACTTTTGGGACGTAGACGCGGCGGCAAACCGGGTGAAGAAATAGCCGCCACGACGGCGGCAGCGCGATGACGGCACGGCGTGGGTTGAGCACGTTTATTTATAATCCCAACGAGCGCAAGAGCCTACTTAGCCTGCCCGCTCCGGGAGCCACTGAATGAAGTTTGACATCCAGGAGATCATGGGTTTTCTGCCCCATCGCTACCCATTTCTCTTGATCGACAGAATCGAAGAGTTTGAATCGCAAAAGCGCCTGGTGGCCATTAAGAATGTGACCATCAACGAACCGTTTTTCCAGGGGCATTTTCCGGGCTATCCAATCATGCCGGGAGTGCTGGTGGTTGAGGCCATGGCGCAGGCCGGGGGCATCATCATGATGCACGAGCTGCCGGACCGCGCGAAAAAGCTGGTGGTGTTTACAGGGATTGAGCGAGCCAAGTTCCGCCGGCCGGTAACGCCGGGAGACCAACTGCGCATCGAGGTAAAGGTGCTGTCGTTCAGGACCCGCGCGGGGCGCATTGAGGGCACGGCGTATGTGGACGGCAAGATGGCGTGCCAGGCCACGCTGACCTGCCAGGTGGTAACACGCGTGCGCGAGACGCAGGCGCACGCGGCCGAGCCAGCCACCGAGGGCCAGCCCACGGAAATCCAGCAAGGGCCGGCGGAGACGGCGTGAGTATTCATCCGAGCGCGCTGGTGGCCGCGGGAGCGGTGATTCCCGAAAGCTGCACCATTGGGCCGTTTTGCACCATTGGCCCTGAGGTTGTGCTGGGCGAGGAATGCAGGCTGATTTCGCATGTGGTGGTGGATGGACGCACACGGATTGGAGCGCGGAACACGATTTATGCGTTCACCTCGATCGGCGTGCCGCCGCAGGATCTGAAGTACAAAGGCGAGCCGACGGAAACCGTGATCGGCGACGGCAACACGATCCGCGAGAACGTAACCATCAGCCGCGGCACGGTGGGCGGCGGCGGCGTTACACGGATGGGTTCGGATTGCCTGCTGATGACCTGCGCGCATATCGGGCACGACAGCGTGGTGGGCAACCATTGCATTCTTGCAAACGCGGCAACGCTGGCCGGGCACGTGATTATTGCGGATTACGCGACGGTTGGAGCTTTCTGCGCGGTACACCAGCATTGCGTGGTGGGAGTCCATTCCTTTATCGGCGGCGGAACGATGGTAACGCAGGATGCGCTGCCTTACTCGCGCACCAGCAGCCGGCGCGAGAACAAGGCCTTCGGCGTAAACGCCATCGGACTGGAACGGCGCGGCTTTTCGCCGGAGCGGATCGCCGTATTGCAGAAGGCATTCCGGCTGCTGCTGGTTTCAAAGCTGAACACCACGCAGGCCATCGAGCGGATGAAGGAGCTGGAAGGCGACGACGTAGCGCTGCTGGTGAAGTTTATTGAAGCCAGCCAGCGCGGGGTGATCAAGTAACGTTGCAGCAGCGGTTTGAGTTTTGGAGAGTTTATGATTGGCCGCGGCATATTGATCTGCGCTATGGGGGCATGTTTCAGTTTTTCAGTTACGGCTCAGCAGCCTATCCTGGTCGATCAAGCGACCCTCTCCCAGCACGTGGACCATCATGTCCCCCCTGTCTATCCGCCAATTGCCAAAGCCGCGAACATTCAAGGCGCGGTCTTTTTCGACATCACCGTCGGAGTAACCGGCAAGATCGAATCAATGAAGGTCGTCAGTGGACACCCCATGTTGCGGCAAGCAGCAATCGACTGCCTAAAGCAGTGGACCTACCACCCGTTTGAAAAGGACGGAGTTCCGGTTCCAGCCACGGGACAAGCGTCTATTAGTTTTATGTTGAGCGACTATCACCCAGTTTCGGGCGATGAGCAGATTGCAAGTCGATTCTTCCCGCTGTCGGACCAATGCAGGAAAGCGGTATCTTCGCATACAGATGCCGCAGCGGCTGCCGAACTTTGCAAACAGGCTGCGGATATCGCATCGCAATTTGGACCCAAGGATCGGTATATCGAAAAGAGGTCTGCTTTTGTCTGGGCTTCGTGGGCGTTTATCTACGACGGAGATTCAAAGGGTGCGCTTGACTACAGTTCTAAAGCAGTTGAAGTCGTGAAGCTAGGCCACGACGATAACTCTGGTAGCAATGCCGCCTACGGAGTTCGAGGAATTGCCGAGGGGAGAGCAGGCGATTTTGCGGCGGCGGATCACGATCTTGAAATTGCAGAGGATTTTGGACGAAAAGGAGTTGCCTGGATGGAGAAGGAAGCTCCAAGCCTCCGCCGCGAATACACAGGGTCTCTCATTCAGGACCTGCAGTTTCATGCCCAGGTTCTCAAGGCTCTCAACCGCCCCGATGAGGCGCAGAAAAAGCTGAATGAAGCAGCCGCGCTCCAATGAAACCAAATTCATGGCCAAGACAGTGACATACGTCGAATTGCGGTGCACACCATGAAGCTCGGCCTCATCGCGGGCAATGGGCGGTTCCCTTTTTTGCTGCTCGATGCGGCGCGGGCTGAGGGGCACGCGGTGGTTGTTGCGGCCATCAAAGAGGAGACCGACGCGGAGATGGACCGGCGCGCGGCGGCAGACCCGCAAGTGACCGTGCATTGGCTCTCGCTGGGCGAGCTTTCGCGGCTGATCGACACCTTCCACAAAGAGGGCGTGACGAAGGCCGTGATGGCCGGGCAGGTAAAGCACAAGCAAATCTTCTCAAGCATTCGGCCGGACTGGCGGCTGGCGAAGCTGCTGATGAACCTGCGCACGCGGAACACAGACATGCTGCTGGGCGCGGTGGCCAAGGTGCTGGGCGACGAGGGAATCGAACTGATGAGCTCGACCAGTTTTCTTGAGCCGCTGCTGGCGCCCGAAGGCGTGCTGACCAGGCGCGCGCCGGACGGGGACGAGCGGAAGAATATAGAGTATGGGCTGGGCGTGGCGCGGGCCGTGGCCGGGTTTGACATTGGGCAGACGGTGGTGGTGGCGGCGCAGGCCTGCGTGGCCGTGGAGGCCATGGAAGGCACGGACGCAGCCATTGAGCGGGCCGGCAAGCTGATGGATTCGCTGGGCGCGGACGCTTCAACCCTTGACCGGCGGCTGACCGTGGTGAAGGTGGCCAAGCCGAACCAGGACATGCGTTTCGACGTGCCGGTGATCGGGCTGAATACGATTGACGCCATGGCGCGGGCCGGCGCCAGTTGCCTTTCAGTCCAGGCAGGGCGTACCCTCTTATTCGATCGCACTTCCCTGCTGGAACGCGCCGACGAGGCGGGGATTGCCATTGTGGCTGCCGAGAGTTAACCGTAAGCAGCAGACAATGGCTGGTTGTCAGTGGACAGCGATTCGCCGGCGGTTCTTCCTCTTCCCTAACGCAAAACGACATCCCAGGAGGTTTGCCGTGAAATTGAGTCTATTTTCCGCTATGGCCGCTGCTGTTTTAATAGCGGCTCAACTAACGTCCGCCCGCGCCGCGGACGATGCGACACCGCCCATGCCCACCGTTGGCGAGAAAGCTCCCCAGTTTACGCTGCCCTCGCAGGACGGCACGCCCGTATCGCTCACCGACTTCAAGGGCAAGTGGGTGGTGGTTTACTTCTACCCCAGAGACATGACGCCGGGCTGCACGATCGAGGCTCACAACTTTCAAAACAGCCTGCCGCAGTTCGAGGCCAAGCACGCGGTGATTCTGGGCGTGAGCGTGGACTCGAAGGAGAGCCACCAGCAGTTCTGCGCCAAAGACAGCCTGACCTTCAAGCTGCTGTCAGACACCGAACACATGGTGGTGAGCGCGTATGGCTCGCTGGGCGGCTTCAACGGCATGGCGATGGCCAACCGCAACACGTTCCTCATCGATCCCAAGGGGAAGGTCTACAAGGTGTGGACGAAGGTGAATCCGGCGACCAGCGCATCGGATGTTCTTTCGGCTTTGCCGTAGGCTGCCGGGTCTGAGGTTCGTCGAAGAACAACCGCAGATTCTTCGCTCACCACCCCCGAACTGAAAAGCGTTCGGGGTCCCGTTCGTTCAGAATGACAGCCACTTCTTGTTTAGGGGATTTTGAGCGAATGACACGAGAGCTCGGGAGTTCGCGTTTTTCGAGCACGAAAAAGCCCGGCTGTTAGCCGGGCTCTTTCGTTGCCTTGAATTGTTGCGTTGCCTTGTTGACTTGATTTGCCAAGTGGACCTGAAGATAGAAGACTACTTCTTTTTGCCCTTTTTGCCTGTTGTCTTCTTTGAGTCCTTCTTTGCCGTTTTCTTCGGCGCTGCCTTCTTGACTGCCTTTTTTACCGCTTTCTTGGCTGTCTTTTTCGCAGGCGCTTTTGTTGCAGCTTTCTTGGCCGCCTTCTTGACTGCCTTCTTGACTGCCTTCTTAGCGGGAGCCTTTTTGGCAGGAGCTTTCTTAGCAGCCTTCTTCGCAGGTGCCTTTTTAGCGGCTTTCTTAGCGGGCGCCTTCTTGGCGGCTTTCTTAGCAGGAGCCTTCTTGGCGGGTTTCTTTTCAACGGGTACTACAGGAATTTCGTCGACCACGATTACCTCTTCCTCTACGGAGACTTCATCGTCATCCGAAGATGTTAGTATACCAGCGGTCTCAAGTTCTTCTTCTTCTTCATCGTCGTAGTCTTCAACCTGATCGGGGTCCAGTTCATCCGGCTCTCCATTCGGATCGTCGTCGCTCATCGCAAACATCTTGAATCTGTCTTCCATCCGATTGCCTCCAGCGGCTCGCCGCTGCCCTTGATTTGGGATTCACTTCTCGCATGAAACAGTAGTGATTCAATTGCGGAAGTCACGTTAGCATTAGCTTGCACGCAAACCTATCCAAAATACAAGCACTGAATGCGGACGAAAGCCCGCTGGCTCACTTTTGTTTGTGGGAGCTTCGCCGGGACTTGCTTTTGTGCGTACTGCCGCTGCTCGCCGCTGCGCTGCCTTTGGCTGCTTTGCTGCCCTTTGTCGCTGCGCTGCCCCTGGCAGTGGCGGACCTTTTCGCGGAGGAGGAGCCTTTGGTAGCGGGTTGCTTAATGGCCGAGGAGCCTTTCCTGGATCTGGAGGGTTCAGGAGCGGCGGTGTGCTTCGTGTCGTCTTCGTTGGATGCGGCCAGGGCCTTGTGCCGATGGCTGCGTGCGGAGCGCCCGGTGGCGGCAGGCTCGGCGATGTGCAGGCGGCTGCCGGCGGCGACCTTGACGCCGGTGAGATGGTTCCAAGTGCGCAACTGCTCAAGAGAGACGCCGAAGCGGTCGGCAATGGTGACCAGCGTATCGCCCCTGCGCGCGGTGTAGAGCCGTGCCAGAGACGTGGGAGCTGCCGAGGGCGCAGCCGGCACAGCGAGGGCCTGGACGCTATCAAGGCTGTCGCCGGGGTGCAGTTGATTGGCCTCGGCCAGTGCTTCAGGCTGCACCTGGTACTCGTGGGCCACCGAGGCGAGCGTGTCGCCGGCGACGACGGCATGGTAGCGCCAGGCGTTGCGCTTGCCCTCGGGGATGAGGGCGACGCGCTGCGTAAACAGGGCGCCGGTGCCGGCCGGCAGATGCAGGTCGTAGGGATCGTCGGGCGGGGTGACCATCCTCAGCAGGCTGGGATTAAGCGCCTCGATCTCGTCGACGGGTGCGCCAACGATATCTGAAACCAGCTTGAGGCTTACCGATGAGTTGACCGTGATGGTATCGGTAAGCACGGGAGGATCGAGCGTGATGTCGTCAAAGCCGTACTGCGTGGGATTGTTGGCGATGATAATGGCGGCCAGAATCTCAGGCACATAGTTGCGGGTTTCGACGGGCAGCTCGTTGCGCTTATAAAGCTCCCAGAAATCGGCGTAACCTGTCTTCTGCACGGCGCGCTGCACGTTGCCTGAACCCCAGTCATAGGCGGCCATCGACAGGTACCAGTCGCCGAGCTGATCGTAGATGAACTTCATGTAGCGGGCGTAGGCGCGTGTGGATTTTTCAGGATCGAAGCGCTCGTCGACGTAAGAGTTGCGGACCAGGCCGTAGTTGCCGCTGGGCATGAACTGCCACATGCCGCCGGCCCTGCCACCGGATCTGGTTCTGGGGCCGATGGCGCGGGGATTAAAGCCCGACTCGGCAACGGCAAGATAGATGAGATCCTGGGGCACGCCTTCTTCGGCCATGACGCGCTGAATCATGGCGCGGTAGTGGCCGGAACGCTGGAAGGAGTGCAGCAGCGTGTTGTGGCCCCTCTGGGTGTTCGCGAAGAAGTTGATGAAGCCGGCCACGTAGTCGTTCACTACCAGCGGCAAGTCCGACTTGGTGGTGGCCAGGTCGGCTTTGGCTTTGGCAACAATGTTGGGATCGACGTTATTAAACGTGACGTCGGCGGCGACATCGGCGGGCGTGGGCTCTTCAGCGGGGACAAAGCCATTGCCCTTTTTGAGCGCCTCAGCCTCAAGAGCGTTGATCTGGTCCACGATGTGGTCGAACTCCTCTTGCAGTCGTGGATTGGTCCGGATGTCGATGCTGCTGGAGAGCATGAGATCGACGGCGCGATCGAATTCGGCTTTGGCCTCGGGCAGCTTGCCCTTGTTGTAGTCGCTTGCACCGCTGGCGTAGGCCGCCTCTACCTGACGGATGAGAGCGGTGACGCGCTGTTCTGCAGGCGAGGGCAGTGGGGGCGCTTGCGGAGCCGGAGGCGGCGCAGGAGCAGCAACCTCAGGAGCCATAGCGGCGGGGTTCACGTTATTCACCGAGGAGTGTCGATCGGAGGGGGAACAACTCACCAGCAAAAGGAACGCCGGAAGACAGACCGTGATGGGAAGCCAGTTCTGCTTGGCGCGCATGGATTCGAGCAACCGTCCCAGGAATTGTGAAACCGCTAAAGGCACTATGCCGATGATAAGCTATGCCATGGAGGTACGCCGAAGCGGACGAGCAGTTTGCCGTTGAAGCCGCCCTCCGCAAGTGTCAAAACAGCGCGGATTTACCTGCAGAGAACGCATTTCAAGAAACTTCAACAGCCGAACCCGCGATTCGTCGCCGAGACGGCACCGAACCACTCGATCCCCAGCCATTCATGGACGCAAGATTTCTTCGCAACTTCGCAATCATCGCCCACATCGACCACGGAAAGTCGACGCTCAGCGACCGTCTTCTTGAATTTACCGGCTCTGTAACCGGCAGGGAGATGCAGGCGCAGATCCTGGACGACATGGATCTGGAGCGCGAGCGCGGCATCACCATCAAAGCTCATGCCGTACGCATGATGTACAAGGCGCACGACGGCAACACCTATCAGCTAAACCTGATCGACACGCCGGGACACGTGGACTTCAGCTACGAGGTCTCGCGATCGCTGGCCTCCTGCGAAGGTGCGCTGCTGGTGGTGGACGCCAGCCAGGGCGTTGAGGCTCAGACGCTGGCCAATGCCTATTTGGCCATCAGTCACGGGCTTGAGATTATTCCCGTCATCAACAAGATCGACCTTCCCTCAGCAGACATTCTGCGCACCCAGGAGGCGATTGAGAAGGCCGTTGGCCTGGATGCAACCGACGCCATCGCGGTGAGCGCCAAGACCGGCCAGGGCGTGGCTGAGGTGCTGGAGGCGATCGTTAACCGCCTGCCGCCGCCCACGGGCGACCCGGATGCGCCGCTGCAGGCGCTGATCTTCGACTCGTGGTTCGACGCCTATCGCGGCGTAATTGTGCTGGTGCGCGTGATGCAGGGCAGGATGTACAAGGGCCAGCGGATCAAGCTCATGTCGAACGGAAAATCGTTTGAGGTTGAGTCGATGGGCGTGCTAATGCCCAAGCCGGTGGAGATTGGCGAGCTGATTGCCGGCGAGGTTGGCTTTTTTGCGGCCACCATCAAGAACGTGGGCGACACCAAGATTGGCGACACCGTCACCGAAGAGGCGCGGCCTGCCGCCGGACAGTTGCCGGGCTTTGAAGACATCAAGCCGATGGTGTTCTCTGGCCTGTACACGGTGGACTCGCACGAGCATACGCTGCTGCGCGACGCGCTGGAGAAGCTGAGGCTGAACGACTCCTCGTTCTTCTTTGAGCCGGAGAGTTCGGTGGCGCTGGGCTTCGGATTCCGCTGCGGATTTCTGGGCCTGCTACACATGGAGATCATCCAGGAGCGGCTGGAGCGCGAATACGAGCTGGATCTGATTACAACTGCCCCTGGGGTGCGATACCACATCACGCTGACGGACGGGAGCGTGCTCGAAGTGGACAACCCTTCGCGCTGGCCCGATCCAACGAACATCGAGACAATCCGGGAGCCGGTGATTACGGCGAAGATTCTCACCAACGAAGAGTATGTGGGCGGAATCCTGAAGCTGGTGGAAGAGAAGCGCGGCCGGCAGATCAACTTTGAGTACGTGACGCCGACCCGGGTGATGCTCACCTACGAGCTGCCGCTGAATGAGATTGTTCTGGATTTTTACGACCGGCTGAAGTCGATCTCGCGCGGATACGCTTCCCTGGACTACCAACTGGCCGGAGAGTGGGATTCGCCGATGGTGAAGCTGGATATTCTGGTTTCAGGCGAGCCGGTGGATGCACTGTCGATCATTGTTCACCGCGACTTTGCGTACGAGCGGGGGCGGGCGCTGGTGGCAAAGATGCGAGAGCTGATTCCGCGGCAGCAATTCGAAGTGGCGATTCAGGCGGCGATCGGGGCCAAGGTGGTGGCCCGGGAGACGGTGACCGCGCTGCGCAAGAACGTTCTGGCCAAGTGCTATGGTGGCGACATCAGCCGGAAGCGCAAGTTGCTGGAAAAACAGAAGGAAGGCAAAAAGCGCATGAAGCGGATTGGGAAGGTCGACATTCCGCAGGAGGCATTTTTGGCCGTTCTGCGCGTGGGCGAAGATCAGCAGAAGTAGGGGTCAGCCCGGCCTGCGCGGGTTTCTAAGTTACTTCTCATTCATCTGGAATTGTGGAAAGCTTGTGGAAGCAGCAACGAGGCCCTCGGCGAGAGCAACCAGGCACCAGGGCGGTCCCGCCTGATAAGTACTTATTGATAAATAAAGACTTAAATCGACTAGCAGAATTAGATAAAGTTTGACAAGTGAGAAAAATGCGCGTTGCTGGTGCGCTTTCCGCGAGGAATCCACAATTTTTTCCACAGGACGCAGAGAGATGGAATGGCCTGGGATCGTGGTCTGAAGCGTCCGCCCTCTGCTGCTTGCCAAAGCCCCATGGAAAATGAAGCTTGGACCCAATTCGGCCAAAACTCGCAAGCTCTACGCGGGAAACGAAGCTGTTGTGGGAGCCCCGGTAAACTGAGGCGCCCACAACATGGCTTTGGAACGAGCAGTGAAAGGTTTAGTGAGCAGCGGCAGGCCGGGAGGTTGAAGGCCTGGGAGCCTCAAGACCGCTGGTAGAAGACGCGGGCGGCGCCGGGACACCCGACTTGGTGTTGTAGGCGGCGATGACTTCCTTGGTGATATCGGCGCCGGCAGCTACGTAAAGTACGGGCGACTGCTGCGACGAGCCGTCGAGGACCAGGGTGTATCCGTGGACCTCAGCGTAAGACTGCATCACGTCATAGACCTTCGAGGCCAGGGCATTGTAGACGTCCTGCATCTCCTGGGTGAAGTCGTTCTGCGCGTCCTGAGCATCGCGATCGAGTTTCTTCTTGTCGTTCTCGATGATGGTGCTCTTGCTGGTCTGCTCAGCCGGGGTGAGGGTGGCGGACTGCGCCTGGAGCTGCTTGGTCAGGGCTTCGATTTCGTCGTTCAGCTTCTTGAGCTGCTCGCGGCGGGGATCGAATTTCTTCTGCAGGTCGGCGAAGTTGCGCTGGCCTTCGTTGGTTTGGGCCACTGCGGACTGAAACGCGATGACGGCGATCTTGGCGGGTCCTGCTGGCGCGGCTGCGGGAGCGGCCGGAGTTTGGGCGGCGGCGCTCAGGACAATGCCAGAGGCCAGCGAAACAATGATTGCAAGCGAACGCTTCATTTGATTGAAAAACTCCTTCGAGATTCCTGTACGGCCGATCGTGCTCAAGCGCGAATACGGGCCGGTAACTCCTGAGCGACTTGGCGGTCTCACGATCCCAGTTCCGGCAACAAGCACCTGATGCCTGGGACCTCGGCCTTTTTACGGGAACTCCGCGCCGGTTGGAGCAGAGACAGGAAAAGACACGATTGGAGACGTCAGCAGGAACTAGAAGGATTATAGGGGGCGCAGGTAGGAGCGTCAAACATTGGAATGATGAATTCTGACGCTATTTTTTCTTAGGGGCGTAGATGAATCCGATGCATCTGCGACGAGCCGAATCAAGCTGCGCCTATGCATAAAAAAACGCCAGGGCCGCTCGCTTGAGCGGCCCTGAACTCCGAGGTTGATTCCCGCTGAGCTAGAAAGTGGTTGAGATGGTCAAGCGGAAGGTTTTACGGGGTTCGCGGAAGATGTCGCGCGATCCATAAGCCTGCATCGCTTCGCCATAGGAATAGTCGCCTGCGCCGCCGGCTGGGAACATGGAGCGGGTGATGAGCTGGGCGGAACAACTGCCCTGACGACCACCGACGACCACGTTGTTGCAATACGGCGTCTCGTAGAGGCGGAGCGGATTGTAGGCGTAGTAGAGCCGGAAGGGCGCGTTGACGATGGGCATGATGATGGCCAGCTCACCGCCCAGCGACATGCGCGGCACAAAGTTGGTGCCGGAGACGGGCCGGATATTCTGCTTGAAACCAACCTCGGACCCCGAGATGCCGCCCTGGCAGGAACCGTTGTTATAGACCGGGCATCCGTAAAGGGGCGCGGTGAGCGAAGCGAATCCCTCGGGGCTCTGCTTCAACTGGCCATGGTTAGTGACCACATCCACGCCGAAGTCGTCAAAGAGCGAGAACATGAGCGTGCCGGCGATAGGAATGCGGTACTCAATGTTCGAAGTGAAATTGGTATCGCCACCAATGGAGGCAACTCCGTAGACGGGCAGCGGCACCTGGATGCACTGGTTGTCTTCAGGATTGGTAGGATCGCGCGGCACGCACTGTCCGTCTGGATTCGTCAACTGGAAGTTGACCCGGGTGGGCACGTATCCATACGGCGTGGCGGAACGAACGTCGAAGCCGCGGAGCTCGTTTTCGCCGCCGGCGTAAAAGCGGTTGTTTGGCGGAGCAACATCGCCGCCGAATCCCTGCACATAACCCAACTGCGCGTGAATGCCGAGGATGTTGTGTCCGTTCTGATTGAACTGCAGGTAGTGCATGGGGATGAACTGCTTGTAGGAAACGAGAGGCGAAAAGTAGCGTACATTGCCCCAAAGACCGACGAACTGGAGAGCCGCGGAATATTCCTTGCCGGTACGCGGACGAGTGGGATTGCTGATGGTGTTGTAGGAATAAGTGAGCGACAGCTCGCTGCTGATGATGCCGGCAAGCGCATTCTGCCCCTGGATTCCAGACCGGAAGCTGATGGTCTGGAAGAAGGTCTGCGAGGCGGTGGAGAAGGCGGTGATCGAGGACTTGCTGAGCGAATAGGTGACGCCCACGCTCTGGAAGGCATGACGCTTGAGCGGATAGCGGACGGAGAAGTTCAACCCGGTTGCGGCCTGGTTGTAGTTCTGCGTAAGGGATTGCTGGGCTGCAGACAAATTAGCCGATGCGCCGTTGGTGGTCTGGTAGTTCTTGGCGGCGTTGAAGTCCTGCTTATTATTGAAAACCTGGAAGCCAAGCTGGATGGGTCGGTTGTGAATGTAAGGCTGCGCAAAGCCAAACGTGAACTGACGGCTGACGTTGCCCAGGTTGCCTTGCAGGCTGAGGGTTTCGCCCAAGCCGAGAAAGTTGTTGGTCTGGTAGTTGACGCCGATGAACGCGCCCGACATGCCGCTCAGGCCGCCGTTCATGCCGATGGAGTTCTTGCCTTTTTCCTTCACCTTGAGGACAAGCGCGACTGTGCCGTTGTCGGGATCCTGGTGGGCTTCGGAGTCCTGTTCGACCTTGAGCGGCTCAAAGTACTCGAGCTGGTTGAGGCGCAGCAGGCTGTACTCCCAAAGCTGGGAGTTATAGACCGAACCTTCGTCGAGCATAAGCTCGCGGCGGATGACGCGGTCGCGGGTAATGGTGTTGCCCTCGAATTCAATGCGGGAGACGAAGAACTGCTTGCCTTCGTCGATATCGACATCGAACGAGACGATCTTCTTCTGGTCGTCGTAGGTGGGCTTGGGAAGCGCAACAGCATTGATGAATCCCAGACCTCCGTAGGCCTTTCTCAGGTTCTCGAGGCCTTTCTGGATATCGGCCACGTTGAACAGGTCGCCATCCTTGATGGGAAAGGTAGCGCGGAGAGCTTTTAGATTGTTGATCTGCTTGTTGCCCGTAAAGGTGATGGTGCCAAGCCGGTAGCGCTCACCCTCTTCGACGGTCATCTCAATGTCGATGCGCTTGCCCTTGTTGGGCCGGAAGGTGAACAAGTTGAGGCCGCCCTGATCGCGAATCTGGGTATGCGGCTCCTCGACGGCGGCGTTGGCATAGCCTTTCTGGCGGTAGGCCTCGCGCACGCGCTCGGTATCTTCTTCAAGCTTGGACGCGTCGAATGTCTGCGGGAACAGATCCTCAAAGATGATGGAGTACGGAATGCCGATGGGCTTCAGATTCTTCATCGAGCGCCGCAGTTCAAGGGCGCCTATGTGACGGTTGCCGACGAACTTGATCTCCCCGACTTTGACGACCGGGCCTTCCTTAATGTTGAAGTTGATCTGCACAGCGGCAGGCGGAATGCTTTTGACTTCGGTCTTGATAGTGGCGAACTGGTGGCCGTGCGCGGCAAGCAGTTCCTTGATGATCGTTTCCGCCAGCTTGACCTTAGCCTGATCGAACTGGCTCTCGACCGAGAGGCCAACCTTAGCCTTTTTGTATGCGTCGAGAACATCGGAGACCGAAACCGCATTCAGTCCCTTGTAGTTGATTTCACGGATATTCGGCTTTTCGCGGACGAAGATATCGAGGATGACGCCCTTTTCGGAGTCTTCGCGTTCGATGCGGAGATCTTCAAAGTAGCCGGTGTTCCAGAGCGACTGGAAATCCCGCTCGACGGAGGTTGCATCGTAGGTGTCGCCGACGTGGGTAAAGAGCCGGGCGAGGATGGTCTCCTTGGGGATACGGCGGTTGCCAATGACGCGAATCTGGGTGACGGACTGCGATTCCTGGGCAAAAGCCGCGGTGGCGGCAGAACCGGCGCAAACGGCCAGGGCCAGGACAAGCAGAAGATGGGCGATCCGCGAGGCGCGGCTCAGAGCCCGCGCTGAGCGGGGAGTGAATGTGTGCTTGATCTTCACCGGGCTGCGGCCCTGCGGCGAGCACAAGTGCTGGTGCGTTCCAAATATCGGCTTCACGGGAAAAATATGCACACCCTCATTGCTTCAAAAAATCTGGTTCAGCCTCTAGGAAAGATTGATTATATTTGACCGCGGCGACCCCACCCAAGCAGCCGGGGCGCCAACGGCACGGAAATCGTATCTTTCCCCGAATTCCCCGCCGCAGTTGCGGCGATTTCAGCGAGGCTAGTCAACGTCGAACTTCAGAATCACAGCCGCCGATTCCGCGCGTCGTGGAAATGGCTCTTGGCCCGCGAACCCGGCACTGCTTTGCTTCGGCCTCATTGACCAAGAATCGGCCCCTGAAAGCCCTGAAAAAATTCTCCAACCGCAAAGACCTCCGGTTGGGTATCCAACACTCAGTCTACCGGAACGAATCGGGTTGGGGGGCGCTTCGGCTGGTAGCATCCTTTTTAGACGCAGGCAAAGCGGACACGACAGCTTGTAGTCCTCAGGATTTTCACGATGACCCCGAATTCCGTACCCGATTCGCCGACCGTTTACCCGTTCAGCGCGCGGCTGCTGGACGGACAAGTGCTGAGCTTGTCGGAGTTCCGCGGGCAGGTGCTCTTGATTGTGAATACCGCAAGCAAATGCGGATTTACGCCGCAATATGCGGGCCTGGAGACGCTCTATCGCCGCTACCGGGAGCGGAGCTTCGCGGTGCTTGGGTTTCCTTCGAACCAATTTGGCGCGCAAGAACCGGGGACCGAAGCGGAAATTGGCGTCTTCTGCGGGCGAAATTACGGCGTGACCTTCCCCATGTTCGCCAAGATCGATGTGAATGGCGCAAATGCTGAACCGCTCTACGATTTTCTGAGGCAACAGAAGCCGGGGTTGTTCGGGTTTCTGGGGCGGGGGGCGATCCGGTGGAATTTTACGAAGTTTCTGGTTGACCGGCGGGGCCGGGTGGTGCGGCGTTATGGTTCCGCGGCCAGACCGGCCTCACTGGCAGGAGATATTGAGCGCCTGCTGGCCGCAGGAAACGACGAGCGGTCCGAGGGGCAGCCGGCTGCCGAAATCTGAATCCTTCCACGCTGGTTGAACGTCAAGAATCACGTGTGGATAGCGGGCATTTTTACTGGCCCCAACCTTTTTGCCGGTCAGCTCATCTACCATTGTAGTTTCGACAGAAAGTTGAACCGGATTCGTGGCGGCAGCGCCGTTCGACTCCGGGATTCCTGTGAGCCGGTCTGGACCAGGCGAAAAAAATGCCGACTATCGGCTGACTTAGGCCTCGTTTGACGACGAGGCGGCAAGCAATAGCGCCAAGTTCGAACATCCGGCTCAGGAGCGAGTAACAACCTTATGTGGATTGTCCGGCTTGCGCTTCGGCGGCCTTATACCTTCGTCGTCTTCGCGCTTCTGATTCTGATCGCGGGCGTCTTCAGCATCCTGCAGATGCCCACGGATATCTTTCCGAATATCGACATCCCTGTTGTGACAGTGGTGTGGTCGTACAGCGGCTTATCGGCGGAACAGATGGCCCAACGCTTTGCCTCGCCCAGCGAGCGCGGCATGACGACCGCGGTGAGCGACATTGAGCACATTGAGTCGCAGTCGCTGAACGGGCTTTCGCTCATCAAGGTCTTCTTTCAGCCGCATGTGAACATCGGCATGGCGGTGGCCGAAGTAACGGCGATCAGCCAGGTGCAACTGCGCTCGCTGCCGCCGGGTTCCACGCCGCCGTTCGTGATCCAGTACAACGCATCGAGCGTGCCGGTGCTGCAGCTTGGTCTCTCAGGGCAAGGACTGAACGAGCAGCAGCTCAACGACCTGGGACAGAGCAATATCCGCGTGGCGCTGGCGACGATTGAAGGCGCGCAGACACCCTTCCCTTACGGCGGCAAACAGCGGCAGATCCAGGTGGATCTGGATCTTCATGCATTGCAGGCCAAGGGACTGTCGCCCCAGGACGTGGTGAACGCGGTGGGCGCGCAGAACCTGATTGCGCCCTCCGGCACCATGAAGGTTGACCGGTACGAATACCAGGTTGAAACCAACTCCGCGCCAGCGATGGTGGATGAGCTGAACAACTTGCCGGTAAAAACAGTGAATGGCACGGTGGTTTATGTGCGCGACGTGGCGCACGTGCGTGACGGCAACCCGCCGCAGACCAACATTGTGCGCGTGGACGGCCAGCGCGCCACGCTGATGAGCATTATGAAGACCGGCTCGGCCTCAACGCTGGACATTATCAAGGGAGTGCACGAGAAGATAGCGGAGGTTACGGGGCAGCTTCCGCCGCAGTTGAAGATCAAGGCGCTTTCAGACCAGTCGATTTTTGTGAAGAGCGCCATTAACGGCGTGGTGCGCGAGGCAATTATTGCCGCGTGCCTGACGGCCATTATGATCCTCGTATTTCTTGGCAGTTGGCGCTCGACGATCATCATCGCGGTTTCAATTCCGCTGTCGATTCTTTGCTCGCTGAGCGTGCTCTACATGCTGCACGAGACCATCAACATCATGACGCTGGGTGGCATGGCGCTGGCGGTGGGCATTCTTGTGGACGACGCGACGGTGGCGATCGAGAACATCAACCGCAACCTTGAAGAGGGCAAGGAGCTGGAGCAATCGATTCTGGACGGCTCGGCGCAGATAGCGGTGCCGGCGCTGGTTTCAACGCTCTCAATCTGTATCGTGTTTGTGCCCATGTTCTTTTTGAACGGCGTGGCGCGGTTCCTGTTTGTGCCGATGGCCGAGGCCGTGGTGTTCGCCATGCTGGCCAGCTACGTGCTTTCGCGAACACTGGTGCCGACCATGTCCAAGTACCTGCTGCACGAGCACGACGACGCGCAGACAGCGCGCAAGCAGGCCAGCCGCAATCCATTCACGCGCTTCCAGCGGGGATTCGAGGCGGGTTTCGAGGGATTCAGAAACGGCTATCTGCGCCTGCTGACGCTATGCGTAGACCACGCCAAGGTGTTTCTGACTGTTTTCATCGTGTTCGCCATCGCGTCGGTCGGCGCGCTGACTCCATGGCTTGGCCAGGACTTTTTTCCTGCGGTGGATTCGGGCCAGTTCAAGATTCACGTGCGCGCGCATACGGGAACCCGCATTGAAGAGACGGCGCTGCTGTGCGACCACGTTGACTCGACCATCCGGCAGGTGGTTCCCACCAATGAGCTGGTGACGATTGTCGACAATATTGGGTTGCCTTACTCGGCGCTGAACCTCTCCTACTCGACATCCGCGCCCATCGGCCCCGCCGATGCCGACATCCAGGTTCAGCTTTCGGAGAAGCACCGGCCCACGCAGGAGTACGTGGAGAAACTACGCACAGAACTGGCGCGCCAGTATCCCGGCGTTTCGTTTTACATGCTGCCGGTGGACATTGTGACACAGATTTTGAACTTCGGACTGACTGCGCCGATCGACCTGCAGATTGTGGGACCGAACCTGAACGGCAACCGCGCGCTGGCTGAGAAGATGCTGAACGAGGTCCAGTATGTTCCGGGCGCGGCAGACGCGCGCATTCAGCAGCCTTTTAACGAGCCCATGCTCACGGTGAACGTGGACCGCACGCGTGCGCAATCGATGGGCCTGACGCAAAAGGATGTGACCACGAGCCTGCTGGTGGCGCTGAGCGGCAGCTTTCAAACCAGCCCGAGCTTTTATCTGGACCCCAAAAACGGCGTGACGTACAACGTGGCCACGCAAACGCCGCAGTATACGCTGAACTCGATCGGAGACCTTGAGAGCCTGCCGATTCCCACAGCCACGAGCTTGCTGCAGAGCGCCAACGCGCCTCCCGGACAATCCGCGGCGGGCGCGCCGACAACGGCCGCGCCGGGCGTTTCGCAGCCGGTGAATGTTCTGGGCAACGTGGCCACGTTTACGCCGGGGACCGAACTGGGCACGGTGAGCCACTACGACGTGGTGCCGGTTCTGGACATTTATGCGAACGTGGATGGAACCGACCTGGGCAGCGTGACGCGCGCGATGGAACGCATCATGAAAGAGCACACCAAGGATCTGCCGCGCGGCTCGCAGTTTACCCTGCGCGGACAAAGCGAGACGATGTACAAGTCCTACATGGGCTTGCTGCTGGGACTGGTCTTCTCGATTCTGCTGGTGTACCTGTTGATTGTGGTGAACTTCCAGTCGTGGCTCGATCCGTTCTTGATTATTTCCGCGCTGCCGGCCGCGCTGGCGGGCATTGTGTGGTTCCTGTTCCTGACGCACACGCGGCTGAGCGTGCCTGCGCTTACAGGCGCAATTATGTGCATGGGCGTGGCCACGGCCAACTCGATTCTGGTGGTGAGTTTTGCGCGCGAGCAGTTGGACATTCTGGTTGGCGATGCGCGCACAGCAGCGCTGAATGCCGGATTTGTTCGTCTGCGGCCGGTGCTGATGACGGCGCTGGCAATGATTATCGGCATGGTGCCGATGGCGCTGGGACTGGGCGACGGCGGCGAGCAAAATGCGCCGCTGGGCCGCGCCGTGATTGGCGGATTGCTGCTGGCAACAGTTGCGACGCTCCTGTTCGTTCCCGCATTTTTCTCACTCATTCACGGCCACCTGGAGCAACGGCGCAGGACAGCGCACGGTGCGGCTCGGGCGGTGGCATTCGACGAATTTGACGAGCACCCGGAGCAGCAACTATGAGTAACGAACCTACAGAAACCCCGCAACCGACAAAGCACGACGCGATGAACGCGCCTGATCAGAAACCGATTTCGCCGCGCCTGGCCTCCCTGGTTGGAGCACTGCTGCTGGTTGTAGCGGTAGTGCTGGCCATCATCGGCATAGTCGGGCGTAAGTCCGCCGATGCGGTGCTGGCCGAACGCACGCAAGAGCTGGCCGCGCCCACGGTGATTGCACTCGCGCCCAAGACGGGCGCGCCGGTAAGCAGCTTTATGCTGCCCGGCAACGTGAGCGCGTTCACCGATGCGCCAATTTACGCGCGGACCTCGGGCTACTTGAAGCGCTGGTACTTCGACATTGGCGCGCCGGTTAAAAAAGGCGCGCTGCTGGCGGAAATCTCAACGCCGGAACTGGACCAGCAGCTTGCCCAGACCGAGAGCGACCTGGCGACCGCGCAGGCCACCGCCAACAATGCGCGCATCCAGGCCGACCGCTACAGCGGACTGGTGAAGACCGACGCCGTTTCGCAGCAGGACACCGATACGTATGTGAACCAGGCGGCCGCGACCGCCGCGGCGGTTCGCTCGGCACAGGCCAATGTGCAACGGCTTCGCGAGTTGCAATCGTTTGAAAAGATTTACGCGCCATTTGACGGAGTGATTACGGCACGCACCGTGGATACCGGGCAACTGATCGACACTGGCGCCGGACACGAACTGTTCCACTTGCAGGCGCTTGGGACGCTGCGCGTTTACGCAAATCTGCCGCAGGCTTTTGCGCAGAGCGCCAAGCGCGGAATGAAGATCGACCTTACGTTCGCCGATCGTCCAGGCAAGGTGTACGCGGGAACGCTGACCAGAACCGCCGACGCAATTGACCCGGCCAGCCGTACGCTGCTGGTTGAGGTCGACGTGGACAATCGAAACGGCGAACTGCTGCCGGGCGCGCTGGCCCAGGTTCACTTCAAAACTCCGAAGGTCGGACAAGCGTTTCTGCTGCCGGTCTCCGCGCTCATCTTTCGCAAAGAGGGAATGCGCGTTGCCATTGCGGAGAGCAAAGACGGCGCTGCCGTGGCGCATCTGGTTCCGGTTGTGATTGGGCAGGACGACGGCGCAAACGTTGAGATCGTGAGCGGGCTGAGTGCAACGGACCGCGTGATTCAAGACCCGCCGGACTCGCTGATTGAAGGCGAAAAAGTTGCCGTGGTGGATGCGGCCAACACCGCAGCTTCTGGAGGCAAATAGCGATGCAGGCGCACGGGCACGCATTTGCATCGGGGATTGCGCGGCACGGCGCTGCGGCCTGCCTGCTGGCGGCGACGCTCACTGTGTCGGGCTGCAAACCTGTGGGGCCGGACTACAGCCGGCCGGGTTATCAGGCGCCGGCGGTGTACAAGGAGGCTGGTGCTTCAACGGTGGTTGCGCCGCCGAATCCGCCGGGAGGCAGTTGGCAGCCGGCGAATCCCTCCGATGGAATGCTCAAGGGCAACTGGTGGGAGATTTACCAGGACCCGCAACTGAATAAGCTGGAAGAGCGCATTGAGGCCAACAACCAGCAGTTGCGGCAGGCGCTGGAGACTTACCTTGCGGCGCGGGACCAGGTGAGCGCGGCGCGCGCCGCTTTTTATCCCACGCTGGGCGCGAACGTTTCTGCCAGCCGCGATCACTTGTCGGCCAATCGGCCGCTGGCCAGCCCGACGACCGATTACAACGACCTGGTAATTGGCGGACAGGCGAGCTGGGAGCCGGACTTTTTCGGGCGCATTCGCCGCACCGTTGAGGCAGCGCGCGAGAACGCGCAAGCCAGCGCGGCGGACATTGCCGCCCTTGACCTGACCCTGCACGCCGAGATGGCCGCGGATTATTTTCAGCTGCGCGGCCTGGATGCGCAGGCGCGCTTGCTCGCCGATACCGTAACCGACTTGCAGCATCAGCTTGAACTGACGCAGCGGCGCTTTGCCGGAGGCATCGCCACGGGCGCAGACGTTGCGCAGGCGCAGACCCAACTTGAAACCGTACGCGCCCAACTGGTGGACGTGGGCGTGGCGCGTGCGCAGTACGAACACGCGATTGGCACCCTCGCCAATTACGACTTGTCGGCGTTCAGCATTGCGCCAGCGCCGCTTGACCTGGCTCTGCCGAAGGTCCCCGTCGGCGTGCCCTCGCAACTGCTGGAGCGTCGGCCAGACATTGCAGCGGCCGAACGCACAGCCGCCGCAGCCAATGCGCAGATCGGCGTTGCCGTTAGCGCTTTCTATCCGAACATAACGCTGGGCGGCACGGGCGGCTTTGAGAGCGCCCGGCCCGGCATCTGGATACAAGGGCCGAGCGCGCTGTGGTCGCTGGGCGCGCAGGCATCGGAGCTGCTGTTCGACGCCGGGCAGCGGCGCGCGCTCACCAGCGAAGCGCGCCACAACTACGAGGCTCAAACAGCCGCCTACCGGAACACCGTGTTTCAGGCTTTCAACGACGTGGAAGATCAGCTTTCGAGCCTGCGCATTTTGGAACAGGAGTCGAGCACGGAACAGCGCGCGGTGGATGCGGCGCGGCACTCCTTCGACCTGTCGAACAAGCGCTACAAAGGCGGCGTGACCGGCTATCTTGAAGTGCTGACCGCTGAAGCCACGCTGATCCAGAACCAACGCACCGCAATCGACATTGAGACGCGCCAGTTTGTGTCGAGCGTTGGTTTGGTTCGCTCGCTGGGTGGAGGATGGGACCGGACGCAGCTTCCCAAGTGACTTGCACGATTGTGCAACGCGCGCACCTGCAATCCATCTAACAGGGTGATTGGCAAATTTGAAAGAGGTCGACGCATGCCCTCCCCTCGTTTTTCAACTTACTTTCTTACGCATGGCGGCGGCCCCTGGCCCTACATGAATGACCCGTTCAGAAGCATGTTCACTCAGCTTGAGGCTTCGCTGGTGGAGCTGCGCGAGCGGCTGCCGGAGCGGCCGCGTGCAGTGCTTGTGGTGACGGGGCACTGGGAAAGCCCGGAGTTCGCGGTGTCAACCGGCGCAAAACCTGGCATGGTGTATGACTACTCCGGTTTTCCCGAGTTTACCTACCACATAAAATACGAAGCGCCGGGAAGTCCGGAGATTGCCGCGCGTGTGCTTGAGCTGCTGAAGGCCGGAGGGCTCGCCAGCCACGGCGATGAGACGCGCGGATTCGATCACGGAACCTTCAGCATGTTGAAGCCGATCTACCCTGACGCCGATGTTCCTGTGGTGCAACTGTCTATCAACGCGAGCTACGATCCTGAAGTGCATCTAAAGGCCGGGCGGCTGCTTGCACCGCTGAGAGACGAAGGAGTGCTGCTGATTGGCAGCGGCTCAAGCTACCACAACCTGGGGCTTTGGAACGCGCGCGGTGCGGTGCCATCAAAGATGTTCGACGATTGGCTGCAAGAGACGCTCGTGCGCATGCCGCCCGAGGAGCGGTCCGCGCGGCTGACGCGATGGACCAGCGCCCCGGCGGCACGGCTGGCGCAACCCCGCGAAGACCATCTTGTGCCGATGATGGTTGCGGTTGGCGCGGCAGAGGGTGAAGCCGGTTCATGCATCTATCACGAGGACAATTTTGCAGGAGCCATCAGCCTCTCCAGCTTTCGTTTCGGCGGACAGGAATGACGCTGCTGCGGATTGAATCAAAAGCCGAGCACAGGATGCGGGCGATAAGGCGCTTCGAGTTGCGCAATCTCTTCGGGCGCGAGCTTTAGCGACAGTGCCGCAACTGCGTCCGCGAGATGATGCGGCTTGGTTGCGCCTACGATCGGCGCGGTAACCTCAGGCCTGCTCAATAGCCACGCGAGCGCGACCTGCGCGTACGGCACACCGCGCTGCGCCGCCACCTTGCCGAGGCTCTCAACCACTTCGCGATCGGCGTCTTCGGTGCGGTCATACATGCTGTGCGCAAACTGGTCCGTCTCAAAACGCTTGGTGCTCTCCGACTGCCACGGGCGTGTAAGCCGGCCACGCGCCATTGGACTCCACGGCAGCACGCCAATGCCTTCTTCCTTGCACAATCCCAGCATCTCGCGCTCTTCTTCGCGGTAGATGAGGTTGTAGTGGTTCTGCATGCTCACAAAGCGCGTCCAGCCCTTAAGGTCGGCGAGGTAGAGCGACTTGGCGAACTGCCAGGAGAACATGGACGATGCGCCGATGTAGCGCACCTTGCCGGACTTCACCAGATCGTGCAGCGCCTCAAGCGTTTCCTCAATCGGGGTCTCGTAGTCCCAGCGATGAATTTGGAATAGATCAATGTATTCGGTGCCGAGACGGCGCAGGCACTGCTCGGCCTCAAAGAGTACGGCTTTGCGCGAGAGGCCGCGGCCATTGGGCTCGTCGCGCATGGGTCCGTGGATTTTTGTGGCGATCACGACGGCTTCGCGGCGCGTGTTGGCCGCGAGAAAACGGCCCAGCACCTGTTCGCTTGCGCCGCTCGAATAAACGTTTGCCGTGTCAAAGAAGTTGATGCCACTGTCGAGAGCTTGCTTGAAGAAAGGCCGGCTTTGCTCTTCATCGAGAGTCCACGCGTGGCGGCCAAATCCGAGCGGCCCCATTGCGGCTTCGCCGTAAGTCATGCAGCCAAGACAGAGACGCGATACTTTCAGGCCTGATTTTCCAAGACGTATGTAATCCATGGTCCTCTGTAGGATATCTTTGTTCGGCAGCGTGCGGCCCCAGGCCCCGAAACCGGGACCCAGGCGCACAGCTGCGTTTCGCGATGAGTTGGAGACGATTTAGAAAGTGATTTTTGCCGAGGCTTGAAGACTGCGAGGTCCCGCGCCTTCGGCGGTTTGCAATGCAGTGACCTGGCCGAAGCTGCCGGAATCGATTTGCATGTTGGGCGCATCGTAGTTGCGATGATTCAAAACATTGGCCGCCTCAATCATGAACTGGAACTTCATATTCTCAGCCATTGTTACGTTCTTGGCGAGCGAGGTGGAGAGGTTTGCCGTGCCTGGCCCCACAACGCTGCCCACTGAGGCCGTGCCGAAGTATCCACGATTGTCGTCAGGAAGCGTGAATGCATCTGGATTGAGCCATGAAGATGCTGTCCTCTGTTTGGGATAGAGACTCACGCCCGGCACGCGGTCGGGACGCGTGACGCCCACCGTGGAAAGAATGTTGGTTCCGGCCGGATCGGTAGAGGCTTCGTAAGGCGTGAGGTATGGCCCACTCTGTAACACGGCCACGCCGCCCAGTTGCCAGTCGCCCAGCACGGCCTGGAGTAACGACCTTTGATTGAGCCAACGTTGGTTATGGCCTGCGGGTAACTGATAAAGGAAGGTGCCAAGCACTCGATGCTTGTGATCGTAAGCCACGTTTCCATAATCCAGGCGCGGGTTGAATCGATTGGAGAGCCAGCCGCCACCGGAAGCTCCACCGGTTACACCCATCAGCCCACTCGGCGCCAGGCCTTCCGCATCCGAAAGGTCGCGCGTAAACGAGTAACTCGCGTCGAAGGTGAGATTCTTGCCAGTGCGGCGTGACACCTCAAATGTAGCGCTGTTGTAGTTACTCTCCGCGGCGTTGGCGACGCTTTGAATCACACTCCAGCAGGGATATGGACGATGATCTGAGACCAGCGTTCCGCCGTCGCTGATGCATGCGCCCGTAGCCGGCGCAGCCGATGAAACAGCACCGTAGCCGAGAGTGTTCGGCTGCACCTGATTCAGATCGACCATGGCCTCAAGATTGCTGCCGTGGCTGCCCGTATAAGAGAGCCGCACGCCTACACCCTTGCCCAGATCGTGCTCCAGCGTAAGATTCCATTGCTGCACGCTGGGGTCGATGTAGTGAATAGGAAACGCCCAGTAGAAGATATCTGTGCCGGCACCGGAGCTGGCGCTTGTGTCCCACGGATGAGAGAACGAGAGCAGGGGAGTTACACCGTCGGACTGATAAGTCTGGTTAAACATTCCAAGATAAGTGGAAGAGACTCCGAAGCCGGAGGTGAGCGAGAAGCCCATGGGCGTTTCAATGAACCTTCCCCAGCCGCCGCGCACGACAGTCTTCTCGTTGCCCAGCACGCGCCAGGCAAATCCAATGCGCGGACCGAAATCGGTTCTGTCTGTGTAGCGCAATCCGCTCGGAAGCCCGGCCTGCGCAGCCGTGAGTGTTGGCGTGGGTGCAATCGAGGCTACAAATTGCGCGTTTTCGAATTGCAGAGCCTGCTGGTTAGGAACTACGACCGCTCCGTTCACCGTTTGACCGTTCACATTCGACGAGTAATCAGGCAGGAAATAAGCCGTGTTATAGCCCGTATCACTTAGTGGCGGATGAATCTCGTACCGCAGTCCAAGATTCACGGTGAGCTTGCTTGTCAGCTTCCAGTCGTCCTGCACATAGAACGCGCTGCCGTAGCCCAGACCGTTCATCATTGCTTTGTTTGTCGAGCTGAAGTCGGTGTAATCGGGATAGCCCTGCAGAAACTGAGCATAAGGATCGCCGATGGTGCTGCCCACAGACGACGAACCATTGAAGACATACCAGCCGGAGCGATAGTTGCCATCCACATTGTCGTCGTGGTCGGTGAGCCGCTTGAAGTCCACGCCGAACTTGAGACTGTGCTTTCCAGTCGTCCAGCTCAGGTTATCGAGTAACTCGACAATCTGACTGCGCTGCATGGTTGGATTGCCGCCGCCGGTTCCGATGAATCCATTGATGAGTACCAGAGGTGCCTCAGACCACTGCGTGTCCGGCTGGATAGTTGTCATGCCGAGTTGACCTAACAGGTCGTTGGTGCTGAAGCTTTGCGTTTCCGATAGATGCTGCGCATTAAAGCCGCCGCGGAATTCGTTGAGTAGCTTCGAATTGAAGATGAAGTTATAGGCAAAAGTCAGGCCTTCGTCGATCTCCGGCGTATTGTAAGTGCCCTGCATTGGGCCGCCGCCAGTTTGGCAAAAGCTCGTACCGCAACCCAGGCTGGGCGCGGAAGTTACTTGGCGATTCTTGTAGGAGAAGCGTGCAAAGACGTTCTGCCGCGCCGAAATCGTGCGGTCAAGGCGAATGTCGCCCTGATTGGCCGAGATGGGGGTTTTGTAATTGATCTGGTAATTGCTTGCGAATGAATCTGGATCGCCGTAGTTAGGCGCGGGCAGTAGGTACTTGAGCACATTTGCCGCGACCGGGTTCACGTTCATATTACTTGCATCTAGTTCCGTTCCATCGGGTCCGTAGATTGGATAGTATCCATTGGGGCAGACCTGCGCGGCGTTTGCGCCTGTGCAGTAAGTCTGATTGAGATAACTCGAAATGTTGCCGCTGCGCATGGCCGCCGAGGGCACATTGAGCACATACGGAGTTTCGCGCGGCAGCCGCAATCCCTCATAACTGGCGAAGAAGAACGTGTTGTTCGTGCCATCGAACAGATGCGGAATGCGCACGGGACCGCCGAGCGTTCCGCCAAAGTCGTTCATCACCAGCTTCGGCTTTGCGCTGGCGAACGCCTTGGGTTGGCCTGAGTTCAACGCCGCATTCTCAAGGTTCTCAAAGATACCGCCGTGATAGGTGGACGAACCGCCTTTGGAAACGGTGGTGATGTCGGCGACGCCAGAGAACTCGGCGTTGTTGTTCGACTCGGAAACCCGGATTTCTTCGATTGAATTGAAGGATGGAAACATTTCGTTGACCGGGCCGGAGTACTCGACACCCACGCTGGAGATGCCGTCGACGGTAACGCTCAGCAACTCAGGACTTGCGCCCATCACCATCAGGTCGCCGGAGGAATCGGTCTGCACGCCGGACTCTGTGGTCAGCGTGTCGATGGGGCTTGTGGATCCGGTGGATCGCGAATAGACAGCTACGGGAAGCTCGACCAGTTGCTCGCCGACCTGCGTTTCTGCCAAATTCGAGACATCCGTGGTGATTGCGCTCTGTACATTGCTGACCACTTCAACCGTCTCAGAGGCCGCACCCGGATTGAGCGTGGGATCGATGCGCAAAGTCTGCCGCGCCGTGAGCACGTTCTCCGGGAGAGATTCGGTTGTGAATCCGGCAGTGACGACAGTCAGCGTGTACTTGCCGGGATCGATGTTCTTGAATGCGAAGTCACCCTGCGCATCGCTGACGAGCACACGCTTGGCATTGGTGCCCTGGTTGAGCAGCGTTACCTGCGCATTTGGAATGACTGCGCCGCTGGAATCGTGCACCGTGCCGAGGATGGTTCCGTAAGTGGATTGCGCCGACATGGTTACGCCGGACATGGCCAGCAACAGGAAACAACAAGTGATGATTTGCCCAGCTTTGGCGCGAAGAAAAAGTAAGAATGATTGCATGTGGCCGCCTTTCATGATCTGGAAGACAACTCTCCCGTAGTCCTGCGCGATGGTTTTGCGCAGGAACGAATTGTCGCTGGTCTGCAGGTGCGACACGTCCGCCCTTGCGGAATTGCCGCGAACTGAAATCAACTCAGCGCTTGCGCGCGGATCGTATCTCGAAACATCTCAGACGCCGGTGCACCCACGGCGGCTTGGCAATCAACAGACGACGGCTCCGGTTGGACCAAGGAAGCAGCCGTTCATGCTTTCGAGCCGCCGGAGTTCCGGTTGGTTCGGCACTGCGCCGAATTGGTTGCGGCTCTTCTACAACTCAGCCCTGGCGGCTGTAATCGCTCATAAAACTTGCGATAAAAAAGAAGGTTGATATGATGCTGCCGGATAGTGAATGTAATGTCAAGAATCTTTATGCGGCCCTTATTGCAATGCACTGTTTTTCTCGCATTGTGCTTGAATTTGGTCGATTTCAGCACAAAACACGGCTTTCAGCGGACGCGAATCGCGCCGGCGCCCGATCGAAAACTACGCATGAGCAAGTTTCAGGCAATCGCCACGAGCTTGGTTTCTAGATACTCGTTGAGCCCCTCTGCGCCCGATTCGCTGCCGACACCGCTCTCCTTCCATCCGGTGAAGGGTCCCTCGGTTGCGAACGGAGCCCAGTCGTTTACGCCGACCATGCCAAACTCCAGAGCCTCGGCGGTTTCGCGCGCAATGTGCAGATCGTTGGTCCACACGTAGGAGGCGAGCCCATGCTCCGTGTGGTTGGCAAGTTGGATTGCGTGCGCAGTGCTGGTAAATGGAGTGATGGGAAATATTGGCCCGAAGATTTCTTCAGCGAACGCAGCGGCCTCGGTGGTGACATCCGCCAGAACCGTGGGTTCGTAAAAGTAGCCGCAGGGCAGCGATTTAGGCCGGCAGCCGCCGGCGAGCACGCGCGCACCACGCTCAATGCTTGCCGCCACAATTCTCTCGACCGAATCACGCTGGCGCGCGCTGACGAGCGGTCCCATGTTGGTTTCCCCATCGAGGCCGTTGCCCACTTTGAGCTTTGCGGCATGAGCGGCCACCGTTTGCTGAAACCTTTCAACGATGGACTCCTGCACGATGAACCGCTGCGGGGCGATGCAAACCTGGCCTGCGTTGCGGAACTTGGCCGTGACGGCGGCCGCTGCCACACGCTCCACATCGACGTCGGGAAAAACCAGCACCGGCGCGTTGCCGCCCAGTTCGAGCGAGAGCCGCTTTACCGTCTTCGATGCGCCATCCATCAGCAGGCGGCCCACGCGCGGCGAGCCGGTGAAGTGAATTTTGCGACAGAGCGGATTGTCGAGCATCTGCTGTCCGATGCTTGAAGACTGGCCGTTAACCAGGTTCACCACTCCATCGGGAATGCCCGCCTCGACGAGGATATTCACCAGGTCCATCGCGGTTTGCGGCGTGTGCTCCGACGGGCGGATGACGATGGTGCAGCCCGCTGCCAGCGCCGCAGCGCCTGCGCGCGCAATGTTGTAGATGGGAAAATTCCATGCGGTAATAACGCCCACAACGCCGAGCGGCTGGCGCAGCACGATTAGCTGCCGCGCCGCGTTGCGCGAAGGAATCACGCGCCCGTACGCGCGCTTGCACTCTTCCGCATACCACTCGAACAGGTCTGCGCCGGCGCCCCACTCGCCGCGCGACTGCACCAGCGGCTTACCGCTCTCAAGCGTTGTGGTGTGCGCCAGATCGGCAAGGCGCTCGCGGATGATGGCAACGGCGCGCATGAGCACGGCAGCACGCTCGTAAGCTGTCTTCTTTGACCATGCGGGAAAGGCCGCCGCTGCCGCTTCAATGGCCAGCTTGCAATCGTCTCCGTCACCAAACGGAAGTTCGCGCAGGGGCTCTTCGGTTGCGGGGTTGATCACTGGCTTTGTGCGTCCGCTGACCGCGGGCGTCCAGGCTGCGCCGATGCGTTGCTGATAGATGTATGCCATGCTTTCCCCTGTCTTGATTGTCGGCCCTCGATCCGTTGCGGCGCGGATTACGGCGCGTTAGCTGTTTGCGGCAGCGTACGCGAGTTCTCCGGCCAGATAGGTTTGCTCGACTCGAATTTGCGAGATTTTTTCGGGAGCTACGGTTGTGGGATCGGCCGAGAGCACGGCGAAGTCCGCCCATCGGCCGGGCTGAATGCTGCCGCGTGTCTCCGCTTCACATGCCGCGGCAGCGGCGGCTGCTGTGTAGGCGTACAAGGCCTGTTCAACGGTGATAGATTGCTCCGGCAGAATGCACTCGCCTTCCGATGTGCGGCGCAGCACAGCAGCTTCAACCCCTTTGAGCGGCGCGTCGTTCTTCACCACCGGCGCGTCTGACGAGAAGGCCACAGTGAGCCCGGCGTTGAGCATGTCGCGTATGGGATAAACCTGCGGCATCAACGCGTCTGGAACGTAGGCTTTGAAGTTCGCACCCAGCTCGTCAAGAAAAATCGGCTGCGTAACGGCGATTGCGCCAAGGGTAGCCATGCGCGCGAGTTGCGCGCGGCTGGCCAGGCCAAGATGCTCTATACGGTTGGGAGCGGAAGATGCATCGCGCGGCAACTGTTCGTAAAGAGTAACGACCTGCTCGATGGCGGCGTCTCCGATGGCGTGCGTGCAGATGCGCCAGCCGTGGCTGCTGTACTCAGTAAAGAGCGCGAACAGCTCCTGCATGTCAAAGCGCGTGACTCCGCGCGATGTGCTGTTGCGGTAAGGAACCGACAGCGCCGCGGTTGCGCCGCTCAAGCCTCCATCGGCGAGAAACTTGACCGTATCCACTTTCAGTTTTGGCGAGCGGTAGCGTCCCAGATTGGCGGCGGATGCAACTGCTCCGTCGGGCTTGCCAAGAGGCATCACGTTCATGCGCGCCGGCAGCGATCCGTCGGCGTCCATTTCGAGATAGGTATCGAGCAATCCGGGCAGTACGCCGCAATCGGACGAGGCGGTGATGCCGAAAGACAACTGCCGCTTGAGTGCGGCCGCGATCATGGCGCGGTAATCCTGATGCGTGGGCGCCGGAAGGACGCGGTTGACGAGCCCCACAGCGGTTTCATGCAGCACGCCGTTCGGTTCGCCACTGGCATCGCGTTCAACAACGCCGCCTT
>Ga0302320_10001538_pt1 | contig 55229 bp, 30 predicted proteins | sample Bog_T0_3_FD_202130 | JGI IMG/M metagenome (GOLD analysis project Ga0302320, IMG submission 202130) | Peat permafrost microbial communities from Stordalen Mire near Abisko, Sweden - Bog_T0_3 | ecosystem: Environmental > Terrestrial > Soil > Wetlands > Peat | place: Sweden: Abisko, Stordalen Mire...
AATAGGCGATGTTGCTGGCGGTGACCTGGCCGAGCTTCCCTTGCTGTTCCACGCGGTCAATCATGCGGGCGGCCATGACGGTGGCGTCCTGGACCAGTTCTTGGGGATCTTCGGCCCCGACGCAATTGACGTTGCGCGGGATGGCGGAGCGGAGACGGGGGACGACTTCTTCTTGCAGAATCCAACCGGCTTGGGGGGACATAATAATTCCTTTTGGTGAGGGGTTGAAACGACAAATCCCCCGGGCAGAATTGCCCGGGGGACTGACAGAGACGGAGGTCTCTACCAAAGATTTATCACACCAAAAGGGGGGCTATTGCACAGACAGCCGGCTGCCAGGGGGAAAGACATTAACTTGCACCGTGTTTTTCAACGAAAAACAACAAACTCGTGAGACAAATATGAGACGCCATTTTAGTAAAGAAATGCCCATAAAATAAGCGGATTGTGAGAATCCACCTTCGTTTCGAGCCAGTGAGGCGAGACGGTTGCGCTAGCTTGAATGAAAGAAAACATATCTAACATTACTAGCACAGCGAGGCCCTTGTCTGCGAAGGCACGGGAATTACTTAATGACCAATCCAACGGACTGCCCGTCTGGATTCGTTCGCCGAAGCATGGCGTGGAGTTCTACAGCGGTTTTTCCAGATCCAAGCTATATGAAGGCGCAGGCAAAGGACACTTTCGTAGTGTCAGCATCCGCGAACCCGGACAAGTAAAAGGCACGCGTATTTTTCACCTGCAATCAATTCTCGATTACATCGAGAAATGCGAGCGCGATGCGGCGAAGGAGGGAACAGCGATCTGATGACAATTCGCCGCGCTCTGTGACAGGGAAAATGCGGCGAACATCAAAACTAAAAATTATGAAAAACTCACATTCTGGCCCTTCTGGGCGATTAACCATAGCAGACGCAAAGGCGCGTATAACCATTCACGACCTTTGGGAATATTTTGAATTCGACGGCGAGGCCAAGGCCAACTGCTGTTCACCTCTCCGAGAAGACATCAAGCCCAGTTTCAGCGTTAACCCGGAGGGGACATTGTGGTTTGACTTCGGCACTGGTGAAGGTGGCGACACGGTTGACTTTTTCCAGCGGGCAACCGGCCTGTCTAAAAAAGATGCCTGCCGAAAATTCATTCAGCTTGCTACTGGCCGCATCACACCTTGGTTGCGAGCGAATCGCCAAGCGCTCCAACCCCAACCAGCCGAAGTTAAGCCCACACCGGTTTTTCCCGACTTCGCCAAGGGGGCGGAAGCGGACATTCAAAAACTTGCCGACCTTCGGCTGATTCCGATTGAAGGCTTGGAGCTGGCGAGCAATCGCGGACTCCTTTGGTTTGGCAAGTTGAAGAATTTCCCGGCGTGGATCGTGACAGACTCCGCGCGCGTGAACGCCCAAGCCCGCCGGATGGACGGGCAATGCTGGAATCATCTGGACGGAAATCCGAAGGCGTGGACGCTGCCCGGCTCGTGGGCATCATGGCCCATTGGCATCACGGAAGCCCAAGCCTTCCCGACAATCGCACTTTGCGAAGGCGGCCCCGATCTGCTGGCCGCGTGCCACCTTGTTTATCAAGAATTCCTAGAAGGGCAATGTTCTGCGGTGACGATGTTGGGCGCAACCCAGCGGATTCATGCGGACGCACTGCCATTATTCACCGGCAAGCGCGTTCGCATATTCGGCCACGACGATGATGCCGGTCAGGCGGCAGTGGATCGCTGGGCACGGCAACTGGTTTCAGCTGGTGCTGATGTGGACGCCTTCAACTTTTCCGGACTTCGGCGAATGGACGGTCAGCCCGTAAAGGACTTGAACGAAGCCCTCCTGATGGACTCGGTTAGTAACGACCAAGTTGAAAGACTTTTACCGCTATGACTAGTCCTTCCAATCATATCTATACACCCGCCAGCGCAGCGACGACGCACAGCGCGGTTATTTCTGATGTCGCAGTTGAGGAAACAGTTTTGCCGTTCCCTTTGGAACATCTTCCGCCGGCAGCGCGGGCAATGGCGGAAGCAATCGCCCGCACGGAACGCACGCCGGAAATTTTAGCCGGGTGTTGTGTCTTGGGTATCGTGTCCGCGTCCATCGGCGCGGGCCTACAGATCACGAGCGGGCCAAACCGGGTCACGCGGGGGAATCTCTACATTATGCCCAGCGCGGAATCCGGCAGCGGCAAAAGTGAAACCTTCCGACACGCGGCCAACCCGTTTCTGGGTTACGAGCAAAAAATGTTAGAACACTGGCAGGCGGAAATCTTGCCCGGCCTTCAGGCGGAAGCCGATCTGCTGGATTGCGAAATGAGCAAGCTGAAAAAAGACGTCAACAAGGGCAAGCTGGGCTTGGAACGCGGAAAAATCAGGGACGAATTACAAGCGAAGAAAAAGGCACTGGCGGACGTGAATGAAAAATTGAATCCGCCGCGCTTGTATTGCGAAGACGTGACCTCTGAAAAATTGGCCGTGATGCTAGCCGGTAATGGTGAACAGCTTGCCAGTCTGTCCCCGGACGCCGGCAGCATCGTGAATAACCTGCTGGGTCGTTACTCAAAACTAGACCGCACGGATGAAGGCATTTATTTGAAAGCCTTCAGCGGGGACAACTGCCGGGTGGACAGGCAAGGGCGTGAACCAGTTTTGCTTCAGCGGCCATGCCTTGCGGCTCTTTGGCTGGTGCAACCTGACAAATTGGAAACCTTGCTGGGCAAGACTGAATTGACAGACGGCGGCATGATCCCGCGACTGCTAGTCTGCCACACGCGCGCCATGCCCCGGCCAATCCTAGACGGCGCAGAAGGCATCCCGGCGGACACGGCAAACGCATGGGCAATGCTCGTGAACACATTGCTGAGCACCTTCCGCATGGCGAGCAAGCCATTCACGATTAAACCCACATCGGAAGCCTTGAAAATGATGACGGATCATTACAACCGAATTGTGGAACGACGACTGGGTGAGTTACGCGATGTGACGACCTTTGCGGCCCGATGGAACGAACAGGCTTGGCGGATTGCCGTCTGTCTTCACGCCGGCGGTTACGGCGAAGACGCGGGCAACCTCGAGTTGGAAGCGGACACGGCGGCAAGCGCCATCGCCCTTGCTGACTGGTTTGCTGGCGAACAGCTTCGCATCCTTGCCCGTGGACGCCACGCGGCCCGCCGCGCCAAGCGCGATGAAGTCTTGGAACTGCTGGTGGATAATCCCAAAGGCATCACGGCTCGGGAGGTTCAACGCTCGCGGATCGCGGGCACGGCAACCGAAGCCAGCACCTTGCTAACCGAGATGGAGGCGGACGGGGAATTGATACACACGGAATCCAAGCCCGAAGGTGGAGGACACGTCGCGCTGGTTTACCACAAAATGCAAAAGTTCATGTGATGCACTGAGGGCGTGACACTCGTGACGGTTGTGACAGACGACGGCGAGTGTCACGTCTGTCACGTCTGTCACAGGCAAATGACCACCGCGTGAAGTTTCCAAAACCTTGTGCGCAGACATAAAATGGGAAAAAACAGAAAAAAATCCACACCGACTTGTCTGAGAGAAGCAATGTAGAACGTCCCTGAAACTGGTGGATTTGTGTGCGAAAGTGTGTGCAGTAAGGCTTAGAAAATGGCTTTTTAATCAAAAAACACTTTGTTTTCAATGGGAATCATTCTTCTGAAAACAGATATTCCAAATCCACCGCCGTGAGGCTGCGGGCGAAACCTTCCTCGCCGAGCACGTCAGCGATGGTCTGCGCCTTGCTCTGCTGCAGCTCCCAGATTTTTTCCTCGACGGTGCCGGGCGCAATGAGCCGGTAGGCGTTCACGGTCTGCGTCTGGCCGATGCGATGTGAGCGGTCAATCGCCTGCGCCTCCACCGCCGGATTCCACCAGGGGTCGTAGAGCACGACGTAGCTGGCGTTGGTGAGGTTCAAGCCGGTGCCGGCAGCGCGCAGGCTTAACAAAAAGACGCACGCGCCGGTCTCCTGCTGAAAATTGCTGACAACCGACTGCCGATCCTTCGTCTGGCCAGTAAGGATGTGCGTATGGATATTGCGCAACTGACATTCCTTCTGGAGAATTTCCAGCATCTGCACAAACTGCGAAAAAACGAGCACTTTCTGGCCGTCGGCAATGAGCGGGTCGAGCAGTTCAAACAGCGTATCGGTCTTGCCGGAGGCGGTGTCGTTGCCGACGAGCGACGGATGGCAGCATACCTGGCGCAGACGCGTGAGCGCGGCGAGAACGTGCATCTTCGACTTATTCAAGCCCTGCGTTTCGACGGCTTTCATCACCTGGTCGCGGCTGCGGCGGAGTTCAGCGAGATACAATTTCCGCTGGTCTTCACCCAGCGGGCAGTCGCGGCGTTCCTCGATGCGGTCAGGCAAATCTTTCGCGACGTGCTTCTTCAAGCGGCGCAACAGCAGCGGCCGCAGCTTGGCGGACAGGCGCCGACGCGCGATACGCTGCTCAGCCACGGCGTTTTCACCGCGCGGTTCGTAGGTGTCGAGGAATTGGTCCTGCGTGCCAAGGTAGCCGGGCTGAATGAAATCCACGATGCTCCATAAATCTAGGAGCCGGTTTTCCAGCGGCGTGCCGGTGAGCGCAATTTTGTTTTCGCACTTCAACTGTTTGACCGACTGCGTGACCTGCGCGCCGGGATTCTTGATAAACTGCGCCTCGTCCAAAATCACCGCGCGGAAAGCGAACTTGTGAAACTCCTCCAAATCGCGCCGGAGCAGCGCGTAGTTGGTGACAATGAGATCATGCTGCGGAATCTGCTTACGCAAATTGTGCCGCGCCGCGCCGCTCTCCAGCACGAGCACTTTCATGTCCGGCGTGAACCGCTCAGCCTCGCGCTGCCAGTTGTGCAGCACGGACGCGGGGCAGATGACGAGCGACGGCTTGGGATTCTTTTTGTTCTGCTCTTTCAGCCACGCCAGCCACGTCAGCGTCTGGAGCGTTTTGCCAAGGCCCATGTCGTCGGCGAGAATGCCGCCGAGCCGGATTTGCACAAGGTGCGCGAGAAAATCAAAACCTTCCTTCTGATATGGTCGCAGCTCGGCGTTGAGCGTCTTCGGCAGTTCGGCGGACGGAACACCTTTGAAATCGCGGACGCGATCGCGCAAAGCCTGTGCTTCCGGCGTGTCGGCAAAGCGCTTCAAACCGTCGTCGTCCAAATGCGCGACGTGTTCGAGGCCGACTTTCTGCGGCACGGCGATCAAGCCGTCCACGCCCATGTCGGCCATCGCCTCGTGCGCGCCCTGCACAGCGGCGGTATCGAGTTCCACCCAGCCGGAGTTGGGCAGCTTGACGAAGCGGCTGGTGGCGGCGGCGAGCCGTTCGAGGTCGGCTTTGGAAAGTTTCATGCCCTCCGCCTCCCATTCGGCGGAGACGGCGAGCCAGTCAATGCCGCTGCCCTTGACGACGAGGCGCGGCTTCAGCCGGTGCGGCGTGAGGAACAGCCGGTGAAACGCGGCGTTGCCGAGAAACTCCGCCTCGACCGGCTTGGACGCCCACGCTTCGGCGAGCGAGCCGAGGAAATTTTCATTCGCATCGCCGATCCACAAGCCGGGTTCCTGCATGAACCAGTCGAGTTTGCGCAGCCATTGAACCGCCGGGTCGAGGCGCGGGTCGTCGAGAATTTGCGGCTTCGTAGTGGCACCAGCATCCTGCCGGGGAGCTTCAATCCCATTTTTCTCAACACTCACAGGCGAAACGCCGGTGCCACTGTGGCTGCGCGCCCACTCGTGGCCGGTCCAGACCCAGGTGCTTTTGTCCCGCACGCTTTTGGCAAGCAAGCGCAACTGCACCGTGTCCTCGTGCAACTCAAACACAAACTGCGGCGCCGCCGCGTGCGCCACGCAAAGCTGCTCCCAGTCCACGCCGTGGTTCGCCTGGCTCTTGCGCAAATGCAGCAGTAGCCGGTGGCTCAACTTACGCACGGGCACCGACGGTTTTTGCGCGAGATATTTAAGCACGCCGGCGGGGGGCGCGTTGCGCAGCAGGAAAAATTCGTTGCCAACCAGCGCAACCGGCGACTGGCGGTTGAAAAATTTTGCAGCCGCTACGGAATGATTTTCGCCGCCAGGCAGCGCGATGCGGTGCGTGAAGGAAAGTTCCTGGTCGCCGTTTTCCAAATGCGGCGCGAGCGCAACGATGTGCCCGTGAAAATAAATCGGTTGGCCATTCGCAGCGGATTCGAGCCGGCTGGTGTGACCCCAGCGCGCGAGCCATTGCAGCAGTTCGGCGTCGGACAGCAGCAGCGTGGTTTCGTGGCCGGCGCGTTCGCGGTGCGTGTCGTAAATCCACTGGATGAATTCCCAGTCCCAGGGCGTGAACAGCTCCTGCTCGTGCGCGGCGCGGACGACCAAGTCCACAAGGTCGTGCAGCGAACGCGCCTTTTCGCCGGTGCGCGGGCGCAGCAGAAGAAATTGTATGGCGAGGCGGAAACGTGACGGCTCCTGCTCATCCGGCTGCGGTTTGCAGACGACACGCAAGGTGGCGCGCGGCGTGTCGAGGTGCAGCGGCGCGGGCGGTGACAGCCAGTTTTCAAGTTCCTTCACCAGGCGAATTTCCTGCTCAGCCTCCTCGGCGCGGGCGAACCGGTCCAGGCTCGCATGCGGCTGCAGCTCCGGCGGCACCGAACGCTTGGCACGCAAAAATAAAAATGCCAATTCCTCCAGCCGGCACTTACCGGTAACGGCGAGCATCTTCGTCCACCAGTCCGTCTGCGGAAAATCGCGGCGCGAGAGCGAGAGCTTCTCGAAATAATCCTCCAGCGCCAGCCAGGCGCGCTGCGAATCCGGGCAGGCGGCGAAAACTTTCAGGAGCTCATCGCGTTCATTAACGGTGGTCTTGGAATCGGACAGTTCGCGCCGCAGGTCGGCGAAGGCGCCGTAAGTTTGCGACAGCACCTTGTGGTGCGCGTCGTATTTGGTAGCGCCGGTGCGCGGCGTCCCGTTCCCGTTTCTGATTGGCGTTCTCGGCATCTGGACAAAATTACTATGTTCTATCATTTCGACAGAACCCGCGTGGCCGGTCAATCGGAAAGCAAAAGTTTTTTGGTTGGGCAAAAGGCGGCGGGCGGGACAATCCTAGGATCAATGGTCCCGACCAGCCAATTGAAATCCGGTTTGGTCCGGCGCGCTGGGCCGTTCGTTCGTATGACTCCAAAACTCTTTCCCCGCAGCCGGCAGCGATGCGAGCCGTTTGGACAAACGCTGAAAGCGCAGCCGCCGCCGGTCGAACTGGGGCAACCAGTGCTCGCCGGCGGGTTTTTGGAGCGCGAAAATTGCCACCGGCAGCCAGGTAAAACGATTATTCGACTTTTAACCTACCGAATGGTAGGATGCGTCCGTTGCTATGAAAAAATCGACGCTGCTCACATTGATTCTGGGGTTTGCCGGCGCAACCTTGGCCGCCGCCGACACCGCCGACACCAACAGCACGCCCGCGTGGCTGACGCGCCCACTGTCGCTGGCCGACGCGCTCAACACGGCGCTCACGCAAAACGCCACGATTCTCAAGGCGCAAAACGATCTCGAAGCGTCGCACGGGCTGGTGGTTCAGACGCGCGCGGTGGCGCTGCCGCAGGTGACCGCGAGTGGCCAATACAAATACACCGACCCCAGCGCGATTGAAGGTTTTTTCCCCGGCTCCACCCAGCCAAATGAAAACTGGAACGCCGGCATCCAGATCGTTCAGGCCGTCTACGAAGGCGGCAAGCTCCGCGCCGCCATCCAGGCTGCCAGCGCCACCAAGCAGCAGGCGTTCGCACAATTTCAAACTTCCGTAGCCAACACGCTGCTCGCGGTGCGGCTGGCTTATTACGACACGCTGCTCGCGGGCCAGCAAATCATCGTGCATGAAGCCTCGGTGAATCTGCTGCAAAAGGAACTCGAAGACCAGCAGCATCGGCTCGACGCCGGCACGGTGCCCAAGTTCAATGTGCTGCGCGCCGAAGTCGCCGTCGCCAACGAGCGACCGAATCTGATTCGCGCCAGAAACGATTATCGCATCGCCAAGAACAATCTTGCCAATCTGCTCGGTTATAATCTGCCGCGCGACATCTGGGAAAACATCCCGTTGAACCTGACCGATGCGCTCGAAGCCGCGCCGTATGATCTGAATCTGTCGGATGCCATCCAGCTAGCGCTCACCCGCCGCACCGAACTCACGGCGTTGCGCAAACAAGTCGAGCTGCAGCAGCTCAACATCATCAACGCCAAGGCCGGTTACAAGCCGACGGTATCGGTGTTCGCCGGTTACAACTGGTTTAATGCGCAGTTCACCGCGCCGGTGGAGTTGGATCACGACATTCATGGCTGGAACGCCGGGGCGCAGATGAGCTGGAACATATTTGACGGCCTGCTGACGCACGGCAAAGTCATCCAGGCCGACGCGCAATTTGCCCACGCCAAAAACGATCTCACCGACCAGTCGCGCCAAATTGAACTCGCCGTGCGCACCGCCTATTCCGATTTTCTGGAGGCGAAGGAAGTGTTGGATTCGCAGATCAAAGTGCGGGAAGAAGCCGATGAAGCCCTGCGCGAAGCCAAGGCCCGCGCCGATGCCGGCACGGGCACGCAACTCGACGTGCTGGACGCCGAAACCTCGCTCACGCAGGCGCGCACGACGCAGATCCAGGCGCTGCACGATTACACCGCCGCCCGCGCCAGGCTGGAACGCGCCATCGGCGCCGACCTGGCACCAGCGAAATAAATTTTGCTTCAAACCGCACCAGATCAGCGGCCGGCAAAAATTGTTGTTTCAAAAACAATTTGCCGGTTGCAGTGACGGCGGCTTTCGGGGATTTTATCGCGCGTGAAAATTCATCGTGCCCTGCTCTCCGTCTCCGACAAAACCGGACTCGTTCCTTTCGCCCAGATTCTCGCCAGCCACGGCGTTGAACTCATCTCCACCGGGGGCACCGCCAAATCCTTGCGCGAGGCCGGCCTGGCCGTGAAGGATATCAGCGAACACACCGGCTTTCCAGAAATGCTCGACGGGCGCGTAAAGACGCTGCACCCGAAAGTCCACGGCGGACTACTCTACATCCGCGGCAACGCCACGCACGAGGCGGCGGTGAAAGAACACGCGATCACGCCGATTGATCTGGTGGTGGTGAATCTTTATCCGTTCGAGGCGACCGTCGCCAAGCCGGACGTGAAACTGCACGAGGCTATTGAAAACATTGACATCGGCGGCCCTTCGATGCTCCGCAGCGCGGCAAAAAACCACGACAGCGTGACGGTCGTGGTAGATCCGTTTGATTACGCGGAAGTGGCAAAACAGATCACTGAAAACGGCAACACGACTCCGGAACTCCGCCGCAAGCTGGGCGCAAAAGTTTTTGCCCGCACGGCGGCTTACGATGCCGCGATTGCCGCGCATCTGCAAAAGGAATTTGCGGCGGACAAGAATTCACTGCCGCTGGTGCTGACGATTTCCGCGCCGCTGGCGCAGCCATTGCGCTACGGTGAAAACCCGCACCAGACGGCGGCGCTCTACGGCAAGTTCCACGATTTTTTCAAGCAACTCCACGGCAAGGAACTTTCCTACAACAACATTTTGGATCTGACAGCGGCGGCGGCGCTGATGGCGGAATTTCGCGAGGACGCGCCGACGCTGGCGATTTTGAAGCACACAAATCCGTGCGGCGTCGGTCAGGGCGCGAATTTGCGCGAGGCATGGGACAAAGCGTTCGCCACGGACAGACAGGCGCCGTTCGGCGGGATCATCGCGGTCAACCAAACGCTCGATGGCGCGTGCGCGGCAGCCATCGCGGAAATTTTCAGCGAAGTGATCATCGCGCCGGAATTTTCGGCGGAAGCACTGGATATTTTGCAGAAGAAAAAAAATCTCCGCCTGCTGCAAATCCAGAAATCTCCACTGTCCGCGCAGCCATGGGACATGCGCAGCGTGGGCGCGGATTCATTTTTGCTGCAGCAGCGCGATTTAAAAACCACCGCCGTCGCCGATTTGAAAATTGTCACCAAGCGGCAACCGGCAGAAGCGGAATTGAAGGCGATGCTGTTCGGCTGGCGCGTGGTGAAGCACCTAAAATCAAATGCGATTCTTTACGTCGGCGAAGGCCGGACGCTCGGCACCGGCGCGGGCCAGATGAGCCGCGTGGATTCCAGCCGCATCGCGGTGTGGAAGGCGGGCGAGGCCAAGCTGTCGCTCGCCGGCAGCGTGGTGTGCAGCGACGCGTTTTTTCCGTTCCCCGACGGTTTGATCGCGGCGGCAGAGGCGGGCGCAACGGCGGCGATTCAGCCGGGCGGTTCGGTGAAAGACCCGGAAGTGATCGCGGCGGCGGATGCGCGCGGCATGGCGATGGCGTTCACGGGCGCGCGGCATTTCCGGCACTGAAGCGATCCTCCTCGTCCATCGGGTCTCAGCCTCGATTTCTGATTTGATTGTGAGAACGAGGAACTCACCGGATGAGCCAGTAAATCAGCGCAACCTGACCGGCGGTGATGCCGGCGATCAACAACCAGACGAACGCTTCGCGGAAACGCAATCCGCGCTGGGCGGGCGCGGCGAGCCAGAACTGAATTTTGGCGGAGCCAAAGGAGATAATGTCGCCGTTGCGCAGGAGCGCGGCGGTTTGGGGCTGGTCGTTGACGGCGGCAAAGGCGTCGGGCGCGGCGAGCAGGATGAAGCCTTCGTTTTTTTCAAACCCCAGCGAAAGGTGATTTTCCCAGACCCCCTCATCGGTCAGGCACAAGTCATTATCCGCCGCACGGCCGATGGCAAAAGGAAAACGGCGGGCGACTTTGATGTCGCCCGCCATTTGACCGGAAAGGATGCGGAGCTGAACCATCACCAAGTGCGGCGTTCCACCACGATCTGATCGCCGGGATAAACCGGCGGGTCGGGCAAATCGCCGTCGAGAATGGCGGCGGCGTTGAGCTTGAAGCGCTGGCCGTTGGCGCGGATCAGCCAGACTTTTTTGTGGTTGGCAAATTCATCGTAATCCCCGGCGGAGGTGATGGCTTTGGTGACGGTGATCGGCCCGGTGTAAATCAGCCGGCCCGGCGACCGGACCTGACCCCGGACGAAATAGACACTGTCGCTGGAGGTTTTAACCGTGACGTTCAAATGGGTGTAGATCTTGGGAACGTAAAGGTCGTGGAGCCGATCCTCCAACTCGCCGGCCGTCTTGCCAGCGGCCTGAACGCGACCCACGTCCGGCAAGGTAATGGTGCCATCTTCCTTGATAGGTTTTTCCAGCATCGGCAAATCTTCCGGGATGCCGCTGAAAGTAATCGTGACGGTGTCGCCCACGTGCAGCAGCGGCAGCACGCCGGGATTGGTTTCCGGTCCAGGCGGCACCATGGCGGCGGAATAATCCGGCGTGGAACAGCCGACCGCGCCCAATAACAGCAGGATTGGCAGCCAGAGGAGATTCAGTCGAAAGCACCGGACGTTAAGATCTTTCATCAGCGGTAAGAGATGCATGACAGCGGCTTAATACTTTTGTTTGATATTGATTTCAGTGTCCCCGCCGCTCCCGGCTCCGGGCTGGGCGGCGGATTTGGCTTCAGCTTCCTGCTCGCTGGCACTGCGGGAATAATAGTAATCGTGGTAATAGCCGCTGTAGTAGTAATAGCCTTCGTCCTGTGACATGTTGATGTTGTTGAGGACCATGCCGACGAAGTTACCGCCAACCTTCTCAATCATCTGCTTGGCGCGGATGGTCATCGGCTGCGGATAACGGCGGTATTGAATGACCTGCATGACGAGATCCACTTCGCTGGCCAGAATCGAGGCGTCGCTGACACCGAGAATGGGAGGAGAATCGAACAAGATGAAATCATAGCGCTGCTTGAGTTCGGCGATCATCTCCTTCATCTGGGCCGAGCCGAGGATGCCCATAGAACTGTTGGGCAGTTTGCCACTGGCCATAAAGTCGAGATTGGGCACGGAGGTAGTCTGCACAATTTCGGCCAGAGTATTCTGCTTGAGCAGGTAATTGGTCAACCCAAGGTTGTTGGACACCTTGAACAATTTGTGAAGCGTGGGCCGGCGCAAGTCCGAGTCCACAATCAAAACCCGGTTGCCCGCCTGCGCGAACACGGTGGCGAGATTGATGGTGGTGGTGGATTTACCTTCGCCGGCGCCGGCGCTGACCACGACGATGGTGTTCAGCTTTTCATCCTTGCGGGAGAATAACAGATTCGTGCGCAACACACGGTAGGCTTCGGCGTGCTTGCTCTCAGTGCCTTCCTCAAGAAGATAGCCGATGTTCTGCGGAATGACACCCAGCACCGGAGCTTGAAAGGTGCGTTCGACGTCATCAATCGTCTTCACGCTGGTGTCGAGATATTCGATGAAGAATGCCAGACCAACGCCCATGATGAGGCCGAAAACCAGGCCCAAAACGATGTTGAGGGTCTTGTTGGGCTTGACCGGCGCCTTGCCGGGTTCCGCCGTGTCGGTGATCTGCACCATGGAGGTTTTGGGCAGGTCAAGGTCAACCTTTTCTGCTTCGATTTTTGAATAAAGCAATTCGTGCAATCTCAATTTTTGTTCCAAGTCCCGCTTTTGATCATAATAAGGCTGGTTTTTCTTGGCCTGCTCCTGGTCCCTCAGCTTGGCGGCTTCGACTGATTCAGTCAAGGCATCGAGCGCGGCCTTCTTGGAGTCCACCTGGCTTTCCAGACCGGCCATGATGCCGACCACGCGGTCGTCAATCTCGTGGTTCAATTCATCCATCAACGACTGGATGCGGGCGATGGTGGGAGTGTCGGTCGCATAGTCGTTCGTCTTGGTCACCCAATTCTGCCTGGCCTCGTGGAGCTTGCCCAGCAGCTCGCCCAAGGTGCCGTCCTGAACCATCTGCGGCAGCACGTCCCGCAGTTTGTTCTGGTCGGATAGCTGGATGGACTTAAGTTCCTGCAACTGCACCAGTTGTTCCTTGTAAAGCCGCTCGCCTTCGATTCGCTGCTGTTCAAACTGCCGCATGGCTTCGTCATCCAGCGTGGCTGTGGGCCCGGAGGCGTTGGCCTGATCGGTGATGTGCAAATCCTGCCGGAGCTGCTCGACATAGTTCTGGTTGGTTTTGATGGCGTCTTCCTGCTCCTGAAACTGTTCTTCCAGCGTCCGCAGGCCGTTCTCCGTCAACTGGCGGCGCGAGGTGAAGCGATAGACCCGGTAGGCGTCGGCGATGGCATTGGCCAAGTTCGCCGCCTCCTTGCTGTCGTCGCTATAAACGGTGATGGCGATCAGTTCAGTATTGCGCACCGGGGCGAGCTGCATACGCTGCTTAAGAATTTCCATCGTCTCCGTGGTCTTAAGCGTCTCGCCATTGAAATATTTCCGCCCCCACTCCTCGTTGAGGTTCATGTTCGCAATGACATTGCTCAAAACCAACTGCGACTGCATGATTTCAAACGTCGTCTGGATGAAATACGGATCATAACCGCCCAAAGTAGGCGCACCGGTCATGCCTTGAATATCCGTCACGTCGTTCTTCACGCGGATGCGCGCCGTGCTGGCGTAGGATTCCGGCAGGATGAACGTGACGGCGGTGGCGATGATGGCGGTGATTAGAAAGACGGTGATGATGATCGCCTTGCGGATGCGGATCACCCGCCAGTAATCCAGAAAATGCAGTCTGGCTTCCGGCGGCGCGGCGGTTTTAAATTCGTCCATATCTTAAATAAAAAAATAAAGGGAGCCTGTTTAGACCCGGCTCCCCGTTTCACGTTCAATCAATTGGAGGATGGGGCGCTTCCTTAATAGTTGGCAGACAAGCCAAGATACACCCGGTTGCGGGTATAGCTCACATCGGTCACACCCGATCCCGTCACGGCGTTGTCAAAATTGTAGCCCGCCTCCACGGAAAAATGACGGTTGATTTCGTAACTTAAATTGACGCCGAGGCTGTAATCCGTCTCGTCCTGGCTGCTGGCAGCACCGCCTTGGTAGGTGGAATGCTGCATCCGGCCAATCATCGTGCCGGATAGCTTGGGCGTGAACCGGTGGTTCACATCAAGATAAACCACCGAACTTTGGGCATATTGCGTGATGTTTCCAGAGTTGTCCGGCGTCACCTGAGAGGTTGCATTGATGTCCTGCGTGAAACCAAGCTGCACATAGCTGCCCGGCATATAGGTGTAGGTCAGCGACAGATCCGCATACGGGGCCAGCGAGGTGGACGGATTCAGCGGGTCGGCATAATTGTCCGTATCGGACACGCCGCCGCGCAAAGAACCGTTCAAACTGGCGGTGAACTCGTGCTCGATGCCGACATACGCATAATGGGTAACGCTGTCGCGGTCGGAACTGTTATAGACAAAGGATTGGGCGGTTCCCGAATTTGGCACAAAATAAGAAGATGGTGGCACCAACAAAATCGGCCCGGGGCCATTGGCATAATTCACCACAGCTATCGGCTCATTGCCGGTATAGTTGACCCAGCTAAGCTGATAGCCAACGAATAATGTGGTTTCTGGTTGGATATGCCATTTCAAATCAAGCGCTACACTTTGCTCAATGCGATCCAGCAAGCCCGCATAGCTGGGCCCAGAACCGCCGGAAGTGCCATTCAATACCTGCCAACCCGGAAATCCAAGGCGAGACAACATAAGTGGTGGCGTGCTGACACCATAATAACCCGGCGTTGGCGGAGGCCCAACCGTTGCCGGAATCGTTAGCCCTAAAGGCCCCGTTGTCGCCCCCTTGTTTTGGTAATGATAAAAGCTGTTGTCGTAAGTCAAAGCCGTACTGAACAGCCGCGTCCAGTCGGTGTTCAAAGCGATGGAGCCGCGGTTGGAAATATTGTTGCCATTGATGCGGTAGTTGATTGGATTGCCAGTCGTAGGCGTTGGCCCGATCAATTCCGGCTCCTGACCCACGGCGAAAGTATCGCTGACCTTGGCGTGCCAGTTTTCGTTAAAGGCGTGATCCAGCCACAAATCCACCTGATGTGTCTGGTCAAATGGGTTCAAATCCAGATCGTTCCGATCCTGATAATAATACAGGCCGTAAGTGTAACGAATCCCCATGTCCGTCTGCCGCAACGGCACATGATATGAAACCGAAGGCGTCAACTCCAAACCAAAGCTGCCCTTGCCGCTGTTCGCAATGTTGTAATTGTCATCGTAAAACCCGCGCAAGCTGGCGGAAACGCTCCAGTTGTTTGGTGCCGCCATATCCACGCTGGCGGCCACGGCTGATTGCAGGGCGACACCACCCAATGCCGCCAACCCGGCGGAGACAAAAATTTTCTTCATATGACAACTGGATTTGTTCTTTGACCGTTCACACTTCTGGCCATTCAAAAAAAGTGTTTGCAGCCGATATCGCCTACAAATTTAACAGCCGGGCAAGTTGGCCGTCAAAGGTTTTTTTGGGCAATTATCATGGCAAAATTGGTATAAATTTTTGCAATTAAAATTATTACAATTCCAGTTTGTCACCGGTTCGTCACAATTCCCGCCTTAGCCGGGACCAGGGTAAAACATTCATCACGTCGATTTTCGACAACCAGCCCTTGCGCGCGATGCCCGCGCCCAAACGCAGAAAACCCGCGTGTTCATTGCGGTGCGCATCGGGATTGATCACACACTTCACGCCTTTGCTCTGGGCGTAAGGCCAGTGCCGCCAGTCCAGATCGAACCGGTGCGGATTGCAGTTTAACTCAATCCACGTCCCCGTCGCCGCACAGGCATCAATCACCGCCGGCACGTTCACCGGATACGACTCGCGCTCCAGCAGCAGCCGGCCGGTGAGATGGCCGAGAATGTGAACATGCGGATTTTCGGCCGCGCGAATCAGCCGCTTGGTGTTTTCCGCCTCGCTACTGCTCGGCACATGTAGACTGGCGACGACAACTTCCAACCCCGCCAGCACGTCGTCGTCAAAATCCAGTCGCTCCTTCAAAATATCCACCTCGCTGCCGGTCAACAAACGGAACTCACTGCCTCGCGCCGCGAATTTCTCGTTGATTCTTTTGATTTCCAAAATCTGTTCCCGCAGCCGTTTCGGATCCAAGCCGTTCGCCTGATACGAAGCCTTCGAGTGATCCGTGATTGCCCAGTATTCCAGCCCCAGTTCTTCCATGTATTCCGCAATTTCTTCAAGCGTATTTTTGCCGTCGCTCCAATTCGAGTGATTGTGCAGCGCGCCTTTCAAATCCGTCCATTCAACCAGCCGCGGCAAATCGTTTTTCTCCGCCGCCGAAAACTCGCCGTGATCTTCGCGCAGTTCCGGCGGCACAAACACCAGATCCAGCTTCGCAAAAATCTCCGCCTCATCCGCGCACCGCACCAGCAGCTTCGGATCGCGCGTCTCCTCCTGGGACTTGAAAAGGCCGTATTCATTCAGCCGCAGCCCGCGCTGGATGGCGCGCTGGCGCATGACGATGTTGTGCTCCTTGCTGCCGGTGAAATACGCCAGCGCGAATGGAAATTCCGCGTCGCTTACCACGCGCAAATCGCACTGGATGCCGCCGTCCAAAATCACGCTCGCCTTCGTTTCACCTTTGGCCAACACCTTGACGAGGCCCGGCTGCGAAACGAAAAATTCAATCACCCCGGCCGGTTTTTTCGACGACGCCAACAAATCAATGTCGCCGCAAATCTCCTTGAACCGCCGCAAGCTGCCCGCCGAACTGCACCGGATCACGTCCGGATGTTCGCGCAAATTTTCCAGCACCGGCTCCGCCGCCCGTAATGCCTGGCTCAACAGATGTTTGCTGGCGTAAGTGCGCTTGCGTTCGATGCCTTCCAAAATGTTCGCCTGGGTCTTGTCGCCAAAACCATCCAGCTCCGCCACTTTGCCCGCTTGGCAGGCGGCTTCCAGTTTTTCGATGGAATCAACGCCGAGCATTTTATTGAGTGCCTGGATTTTCTTCGGGCCGAGCCCGGAGATTTCCAGCATCGCAATCAGCCCCGGCGGGATCGAAGCCTTCAGCTCGTCGTAGTATTTCAATTGGCCGGTCTCGACCAGCTCGGTGATTTTTTGTTCCAGCGCCTCGCCGACGCCTTTGATTTCGGCCAGCCGTTTTTCGGCGACGAGCTTGGCCAGCGGCTCGTTCAAGCCTTCGAGCGTTCGCGCCGCATTGGCATAGGCGCGCGTCTTGAACGGGTTTTCGCCCTTCAATTCCAGCAGCACGCCAATCTCGACTAAAATCTCCGCCACTTTGTCTTTGTCCATGCGCCAAATATGAAGGGCATTTCGGAAAGTTCAAATTTGTTTCTTCGCGTTCTTAATCTTAAGCTTAAGCCTGATCTTAATCGGTTTGGGCTTTTAATTTCGGACTGCGATTTGGATCAGGATTATGATTACGAGAAGAGTTTTACCAGTCGCCCTGACCATTGCCGGTTCCGACAGCGGCGGCGGCGCGGGCGTGCAGGCGGATTTGAAAACGTTTGTCGCGCTCGGCGTCCACGGGACCAGCGCCATTGCCTGCCTCACCGCGCAAAATCCCCGGCGCATGCTCGCGGTGGAAGCGTGCTCACCCAAAATGCTGCGCCAGCAAATCGAGGCCGTTTTTGAAGAGCTGCCGCCGGCAGCGGTAAAAACCGGCATGTTGTTCACGCCGGAGAACATCCGCATCGTCGCGGACTTTTTCCGCACTCCGCACTCCGCATTCCTTATTCCGCATTTGGTGGTTGACCCGGTGATGGTTTCCACGAGCGGCGCGCGGCTGCTGCAGCCGGCGGCGGAAAAAATCCTCCGCGAAAAACTTTTGCCGCTCGCTGCGCTGGTCACGCCGAATCTGGATGAGGCTGAAATTCTCGCGGGACAGAAAATTTCGTCGCCGGAAGATCTGCGCTCCGCCGCGCGGGAAATTCATGCGCGGTTTGGCTGCGCGGTTTTGGTGAAAGGCGGCCACTTGCCGTTTGGGAAACCGTTAAAAAGTGATTTATTGAAACGGAAATTCAATCGCCAATTGAAACATCCAACCATGCAACAGGCCATGGACATTTTCTTCGACGGCAAAACTGAATTATTGCTGTCCGCGCCATTCGTGCGCGGCATTTCCACGCATGGCACCGGCTGCACCTATTCCGCCGCGATTTGCGCCGTGCTCGCGCGCGGGCACGAACTGCCGCACGCAGTGGAAATCGGAAAGAATTTCATCACGGCGGCGATTGTCGGCAGCTACCGCATCGGAAAACATTTCGCGCTCGGCCAGCTTAAAGCTCCATCCGGAGCAGGCGCAAAATGCCGCGCGCATTCAGCTTCTGCGCCAGCCAATTGTCCATGCTGCACGTAATGGCGCAGGGGGAAAACCCATTCCGCGAATTTACGGATTGAACTTCACCTGATAAAATTCCGCGCCGCCCGTTGCGTTGACCGGCCACTGGATGAAAGAGTTCGTGGCGGTGATCGTTGTCACGGTTTGAAAACCAGCCGCCAGGTTCGTGGCGGACTGAACATCGTATTGCCGGCCGGTGATGGCTGGCCAAGTCAGCATTGCCGGCGAACCGGCCAGCGTGAGCGCGATGGGAGGGAGGACACTCCAGATCGTTTGCGTCTGGTAGCGATGACCGGTCTGGTCGGTAACCAGCGCGTAGAATGGATGCACGCCGAGACCCAAAAAGCCGGCGGCCACCGCAAAGCTGGCGGCGGCTTGATTGGTCGCCACGCCGACGGAACCGCCGGTGCTGAACAATTCGATGCGCGCGATGTTGGTGGCACTGGCCGCCACTGTGCATTGAACATTCGAGCCGGTTGGCAGCAAGGTCAGAGTTGCGGCCAAACTTGTGTTTTGAATTTCTACATTTCGCGCGATCTTAGTCTGGGTGGCAACGCTGGTTCCCTCGTAGGCCACGGCCGTCAATTGATGATGGCCGTCGGGCAATTGCGTGGTGGCGAGCGCAAAATTAACCGCCAGCGAATTGGCGCCGGAACTCAGGTAAAGATGATTGCGCGGTCGGAGATCGCTCACGTTGTCGGCGAGCGGATTCGTGCCGGTCGGCGTCGCCTGGAGATTGGTGGAAGTGTTTAGCGTGGCCAGAAGCTGCGACGCCGGCCAGCCCGGCGTGCGGGCGTAAAGAGTGAATTGCACCGCCGGAATGGCCGGATCGTAATCGTAAAAATCCGTCACGCTCACGCCGTCGGCGGATTGCAGAATGGGATTGGTATTGATGAGGTTCACCAAATTCTGCGCCATGGTTCCGACGGTGGTGCCCGAGGTGGTGTTGGTGACCGCGAGCGTCACTGTCACGCCGTTGGTCTTGATGAAAATGTATTGCAGCCAGTCGCCGACGACGGGTGAATTGTAGATCGTCACGTTTTGATAACCGGTCGCAACGGTGTCGAGAAACGTCGCCCGGGCGGCGGTCAATCCGGCGGTCAACTTGGCTGCTGACCCGATAACCGCGCTGGTGCTCAAAGTCACGTTGCTGCCAGAAACGTAAGCAGCCAGCGATTGCAGTTCAATCCGGTCGCCCACCGGGAAGGCCTGAACTTGGGTGACATAAGCCTGCGCGTTCAAGGCGTTCGCCAGACCGGCGGCGGCAGCAGCCAGCGTGGCATTCGTTGGCACGGTGTAATTGACGGTGTTGCCGTTGAGCGTGGCAGAAATAATATTTCCCGCAGCGGGCGGCAGGTTGGTCAGCGTCTGGAAAAAATTTCCATCAACAAACAAATCTACTTGCGACAGCGGCAGGTTGGTGGCGGCGGCGGTGAAGTTCAAGTTCAGCGGGGTGATCCCGCCCAAGACGGCGCCGTTGGTCAGCGAACTCCAGTCGGCACGGCCAGGTCGCGCGAACGGTGCCGCCAGCGGTTCGCCGACCATCAGACCTTGAAACGGATTCAACACGCTTTGGTAGTATGCTTCTGCCAGTGTGAAGCCGCGCGTCTGATAAAAATAATCCACCGGATCGGGAAATTTCTGGGTGTAATTGCAAGGCTCAACCACCGTGCCGTAGCTGCCGGAAGCCCCAGCCTCCAGAAAGGCCAGCAGCGGCGTCTGCGAGCCGCTTTCCAAAATGTAGCCGCCAAACGAGGTCAGCGTATCACTCACCCCACCGGCAACAAACGAATTCGTGGCCAGCGAAAAATTCGACAGCCCCGTCATCAGGCCGAAGAGATTGGTGAAGGCGGTCGAATCGGTGTCAATGCGCGCCACGGCATCATTTCCCGCCACCTGGTTTTCAAAAACGCTGTTGGCGAATTCCACAAACCGCACGTTCCGCGCAGTGTCGCTGGTTTTGGCCAGATAAACAGTCTGGGTGGGATAAGAATAATCAGCCGCCACGCCGCGATTCAGGGTGTTTTCCGCGCGGGCGAGATTTATATCTGTGAGCATCATGGCCAGAAACGAGTTGGTGGTGGCCGTGTTTGGCCGGGCAAGGCTGAATGGCAATTCGGAGTAGGCGTAGCTGTTGGACGAATTATCCGGCAGCGAGCACGACGCGAAACCCACCACCGGAGGGCCGTTCGTCTTGAACCCGTAAAACAAAGCAGAGGTGGTGCTGTTCTGACCGGTGCCGTCCGTGATCCGGTAAGGAATGTCCATGGAGAGCAGCACAAATTCCGCCTGGTTGGTCAATCCGCGACCGGCGACCGTCGCCAGCAGCGGATTGAGGAGGAAGGTTTGAAAATCACCGGGACTCCAGTTAATGGAACCGCCAGTCCAACCGGTCAGGCGCAACAAGTTTTGAGGTGGCACCCCACGCTGTTCGCAATAGTCATTGCCCAGTTGCAGCGAGTTGGTGCTGTTCTGATTGACCACCACAATCACATTCAAACCGCTGCCGCCCGCCCAGACCGCTGCCGCCGCGAGCAGCAGGGCGAGGATAGTAGCATAATAATTCAATTGCTTCATGAGGACTTCTGGATGTATTTGAGGAAAATAATCCATCCCGCCGAAAAAACCAGCCGGCATCGCGCAAAGCACATTTCATTTTTCCACGCGTCTAGCTAGACTGCGGCTGTGACCGGCACCCTCGTCGTCAATGAAATCTATTTGAGCCTGCAAGGCGAAAGCACCTTCGCCGGGCTACCGTGCGTTTTCATCCGGCTCACCGCCTGCGACCTGCGCTGCTCGTATTGCGACACGGCCTATGCCTTCACCGAGGGCAAAAAGAAAACGCTCACGGAAATTTTGGCGGAAGTGAAACACCTCGCGAAACCGTTTTCAAATCCGCAATCCGCAATCCGCAATCCGCAATTGCCTTTGGTCGAACTGACCGGCGGCGAACCATTGCTACAAAAAGATTCCCAGCCGCTCATGCAAGCGCTTTGCGACGCCGGCTTCACCGTTTTGATCGAGACCAGCGGCGCGCATGACATTTCCAAAATTGATCCGCGCGTCCACCGCATCATGGATTTGAAATGTCCCGCCAGCGGCGAAGCCGCGCGCAACCGCATGGAAAACCTGGCGCACCTGAAAGCCACCGACGAAATCAAGTTCGTCATCGGCACGCGGGAAGATTACGACTGGGCCAAGCAGCAGATCGCCGCGCACAAGCTGGATGCGGTTTGTCCGCTGCTGTTTTCCTGGGTGCATCCGCTCGCGCCGGCGCAGCAAAGCAAGGCACTAAAAAAAGTTCCCGCCGGATTGACGCCGATTTCGCGCCAGGAGCTCGCCGAAAAAATCATCGCCGACGCGCTGCCCGTGCGCTTTCAAATCCAGCAGCACAAAATCATCTGGCCTCCGGAGCAGCGCGGCGTTTGAAAATGAAACCACTGACAAACACAGTCACACACGGATGCAGAGGAAGTTTTCGCCAGCGCGCCAGCTTCTTAGAGTGCGGAATTTCGGACGTCACCTTGATAGTTCGGCATGCCGTGTTCATCCGTGTTCATCCGTGCCCATCCGTGGTGGAAAAATGAATACGGCAAAAATCATTCAACTCCTGCGCAAGTATGAATCGCGCAACGTGCTGTTCACCGAGGCGGACGGCTCATGGCCGATTGTCTGGGAACGCGCCAAAGGCGTTCAGGTCTGGGACGCGGAAGGAAAAAAGTATCTGGATTTGACCGCCGCATTCGGCGTCGCCGCCGCCGGCCACGCGAATCCAAACGTCGTCAGGGCCGGACAAAGGCAAATGGGAAAACTTTTGCACGCGATGGGCGACGTGCATCCGCACGCATTGAAAGCGCAGCTTGCACGCGAATTGAGCCGCCTCACGTTCGAGCGCTGGACAAAAACAAATCCGCAATCCGGCAAGGTTATCTTCAGCAACTCCGGTTTCGAGGCCGTCGAATCTGCGCTCAAAACCGCGTTGCTCGCCACCGGCAAACGCGGAGTCATTGCCTTCGAGGATGCCTATCACGGCCTCGGCTACGGCGCGCTGAATGCCACGCACCGAGAACACTTCCGCAGCTCGTTCCGCCCACAGCTTCGGGAGTTCGCCAGCTTTGTGAAATTTCCCACGGAGCTGGAGCAGCTCGCCAGCATTGAGAAAGACATCCGCCAACTCTGCCACCGTGAAAAAATTGGCGCGATTTTGCTTGAGCCAATTCAGGCGCGCGGCGGCATCAATATTCCGCCCAAAGAATTTTTGCCGCTGCTACGGAAACTTTGCGACGAACACGGCGCGCTGCTGATTCTCGACGAAATTTACACCGGCTTTGGCCGCACCGGCAAATGGTTTGCCTGCGAGCACAGCGGCGTGGTTCCTGATTTGATCTGTCTCGGCAAAGCGCTGACCGGCGGCTTTCCACTTTCGGCGTGCGTCGGTCGCGCCGACTTGATGGACGCCGCGTGGCCGCTCTCAACCGGCGAGGCCATCCACACCAGCACCTTTCTCGGCCATCCGGTCGGCTGCGCGATGGCGCTGGCGCAAATCGCGGAAATCCAGCGGCTCAAACTTTGCGAACGAAGCGCGGCGCTGGGCAACTTTTTATTAAGTGAACTCGCTTCAGTTCAAAATTCAAAAAATAAATTTCAAAACCCCGTCCGCGGCCGCGGGCTGATGGCCGGCATGGAATTAAACCTGCCCGACGGCAAGCCCGCGACCGCAGCGGCGTTGTCGGCGATCAAAATGCTGTTGCATCGCGGCTACATTTTTCTGCCGGAAGGCGAGCACGGCAACATCATCAGTTTTACGCCGCCGCTGACGATTTCAAAAGCGCAACTGGCAAAGGCGGTTCGCGCGCTAGCGGAGGTTTTGCCATGACGCTCACGGAAATGCGCGAACTGCTGGCCAAGCGCGACATCCAGCTCACAAAATCGCTCGGGCAAAATTTTTTGCACGACGGCAACCAACTCCGCCGCATAGTGGACGCGGCAAACATTTCGCCGACCGACAAGATTCTCGAAATCGGGCCGGGGCTGGGGCCGCTGACGGAATTGCTTTTGGCAAAAGCCGGCGAGGTGCTGGCGATTGAAATGGACGCGCGGCTCGTGGATTTTTTGTGCGAACGGTTTGGCGCCGAGGAGCGGAACGCCGAGCTGCTGGCCGGCGCGCTGGCAAGCGAGACCGCCAAGCCAAATGAAAGCGCGGCCTTTCATTTATTGCACGACGACGCGCTCGCCTTTCTCAAGCGCGAGCCGCGCGAATGGAGCGATTGGAAGCTGGTGGCGAACCTGCCGTACTCCGTCGCTTCGCCGATTTTGGTGGAACTCGCCGCCGGCCCGCGCGCACCAAAGATGATTGTCGTCACGCTGCAACTCGAAGTTGCGCAGCGATTGATGGCACGGGCGGACGATGATCACTACGGCATCCTGACGCTGCTGGTGCAGCTGGATTTTGCACCGCGCGAATGGTTCAAAATCCCGCCGGGCTGTTTTTTCCCGTCGCCGGACGTGGATTCGGCGTGCGTGATTCTAGAGCGCCGCGCGCAGCCGCTGCTGCCGGCAAACCGGCGCGCGAGTTTTGTGAAAATCGTGAAGCGCGCGTTCTCGCAACGGCGCAAGATGATGCTGAAACTGCTGAAAGCCGACTGGCCGAAGGAAAAGCTGGACGCCGCGTTTGCCGAGTTGAAAATCTCGCCGATGGAGCGCGCGGAGAAATTGAGTTTGGAACAATTCGTGGCATTAGCAAACATTTTGGTTGAAGCAAAATGAACCGCCAAGGCACAAAGACACGAGATTTTTATCTGGTGTTTTTAGCGGCTTGGCGGTGATAAAATTTATGAGCGAAGAAATTTTTGACGTGGTCAACGAGCGCGACGAGGTGATCGGGCAGAACACGCGGCGCGAGGTTCATGCACGCGGGCTGTGGCATCGCGCGGTGCATGTGCTGGTGTTCAACGCGCGCGGCGAGGTTTTTCTCCAGAAGCGCTCCCTGAAAAAAGACATGGCCGCCGGCAAGTGGGATTCGTCGGCGTCCGGCCATCTGGACACGGGCGAGGCTTACGACGCGTGTGCGGTGCGCGAGGTGCGCGAGGAGATCGGCCTGCACCTGCCGCAACCGCCGCAGCGACTTTTCAAAATTGACGCCTGCAAGGAAACAGGTTGGGAATTTTGCTGGATTTACCGCGCCGAAAACGGAGGGCCGTTCGTGCTGCACCCGGACGAGATCGAAACGGGCGCATGGTTCTCGCCGGAGGCGGTGACGAAGTGGGTGAACGAAAAGCCACAGGATTTTGCGAGCTGCTTTGTGCTGCTCTGGAACCTTCATCTCACGCAAAGGCACAAAGACAAATAAAAGCAGTGTCGCGAAGGCCACGAAGGTGGCGAAGGGGAAGGCTGCTTCGCAAACTTCGCAGCCTTCGCGCGAAAGGTTTTTATCCGCGTTTAATCCACCGCTCAAAACTTCCCGTCTTTACTTGCGGCAAAAATGGAGTAGTTATTTCGCATGAAAGATTTTCAAAATTATTCGGTGCCCACGGTCATTGAACGCGACGGGCGCGGCAATGACCGCGTTTGGGATTTGTATTCGCGGCTGCTGGTGGACCGCATCATTTTCATCGGCACGCCGATTGACGATCATGTTTCCAACATCGTGGTGGCGCAGCTTTTGTTCATGCAGATGAGCGATCCGAAAAAGGACATTCACATCTACATTAATTCGCCCGGCGGCAGCGTCACGTCCGGCCTGGCGATTTACGACACGATGCAATATCTCACCTGCGACGTGAACACCTACTGCGTGGGCCAGGCGGCGAGCATGGGCGCGGTGCTGCTATGCGCTGGCACGAAGGGCAAACGCTATTCGCTGCCGAACTCGAACATCATGATCCATCAGGTGCTCGGCGGCGCGGAAGGCCAGGCCAGCGACGTGGAAATCCGCGTGAAGCACATGCTCAAGCTGAAGAACACTTTGAACGCGATTCTCGCCAAGCACACGGGCCAGACGGTGGAGCAGGTAGAGAAGGATTGCGACCGCGACAATTTCATGAGCGCCGACGAAGCCAAGAAATACGGGCTGGTGGACATGGTGGTGCAGTCGCGCAAGGAAATTCCCGGCTTGGAAAAAGTTTAGCGGCAAGGTCCCACCTTGGACGCAGGAGCCGGTAGCCATCAATCGCCGCCGGTATTTTGGCTATCGCATTGCGCTAGAAATTGTAGCTGATGCCGGCGTGAACGAAGATGGACTGGCTCAAGTCCAGTTCCACGGTGCGCCCGCCGAAGTTATGGTCATAGACGCCGAGGTCTTGAAACTGCACGCCGGCTTCCAAACCCCAGCGGTCGTTGAACTGATAGGCCGCCTGCAGGCCGACGTAATAACCCCAGAGCAGTTCCGTGTCGCTGCCGCCGCCCTGGGCGGTGATGGAACCAGCCCCGCCGGGCAAAGTGAGCGTCTCGGTCCAAGCGGCGTTGCCATGGAGCAAACCCATGGCCAGGCCGCCGGAAAGATGGAGGCTCCAGCGGGTGGAAACCGGCATTTCAATGTAAGGCCCGACGCGAAACCCCCAGAGGTTGGCGTCAAAATGCTGCTGCGCAACGAAGGTGCCCACCACCGTGCGATAAGCCGGCGGCAGATTGGGATTGAAATTCAAGATGAAGTCGTTGCCTCCGGGACCGCCGGGGCCGCGGCCGCCCTGGTAGGGCAACTGTTCCGCCGGCGGCAGGGTGCCCGGCTGGAAACTGTAAGTGTCGGTCTGTGTGGCGAACCGCGCGTTGTAAGTGCCGCCGCTGTTGAATTCGATGGGCAGCCAGTTGACGGCAAATTCCAGGCCATAGCGCAGTTGACGCCAATCTTCCTTGAGGCCGATTTCGTAGTTGTAGGTGATTTCCGCGCCGACGCCGGCCGGATCGTCGCCGGAATTTTCCGATGGCAGGCCGGAGACGGTGGTGCGGTTGAAGGAGACGGTGCTGTTCGCGGTATTCACCTGGCTGGCATCCACATAGCCCCAGTAATACGTCAGACCATCATGACTGCCGCTGATATCGGGATAGACGTAGCCGTTGTCGTAATTGTAAGGATCGCCGTTGGGCGTGCGGCGGCCGGCGCTGAACGGCGCGCCGGTGAGAAAGCCACTGCCGGTGCCCTTGAACCGGCCCTGGATGTTCAGGCCGAAGCGCAGCGACAACGTCACCCGGTTGGTGGAATTCAAATACGTCTGCAAATCCTGCTCGGCGGAGACGGCGGTCGCCAGCAGCAGCACGCCGGAAACCGGCACGGTCCAGGCTCGATGGTTTTTGTTCATGCGGATAAATCAGTTTAGTTTTGGATGACGCGGTAAAACCGGTTGGTGGCGGTCATCGGGCTACTGGCCGTTTTCGGCGGACCGTCGTCATACCATTGCGTAACGTTGGCGGTGGCGGTGAAGGTCGGCACCGACACCTGCCACAGCGAAGCCGACAGCGCATTCGCATAGATGACAGTATAGTTCTTGCCGATCACCGTGGGGAAGCCGAGGAAAATGCGCGTGCCTTTCCGCAGGTCGGTATGAATGTTGACGCCGGCGATGAACCCGTTGGTGGGCGCGACGGCCGGCGGCGGCACCACCGTAAGCCATTCCACCGTGAAAGTGTTGGTGAACGCGACGCGATACGGATTGTAAAACTCCAGCGCGAAGCTGACCGAGCCGGCGGGATTCACCGGATAATTATATTGGACATACGGCACGCCGCTACTATTGGTGGCGGAGGCGTTCCACAACGTCACCGGCGTCGCGCCCGCCGGCAGGCCGAACACATACAGCCGGACGCCGGGCACGGCGACCGTTCCCTGGTTCGTCACCACCACCGTTTGTTCATACAAGCCGTCCTGCCGGTTCAAGACATTGGTGCCGGCAACGAGAATTGCCAATTGCGGGAGCGCCACCAGCGTTTGCGCCTGCGACGCCGGCAGCACGCCGGTGTTATTCGTCGGATTCGGATCGGCCGTCGCCGCGACCGCCGAGGCGATTTCGGGAAACGTGCCGACGGCCAGCGACCGGACGGTGAAGGTGTAATTCGTTACGCCGCCCACCGGCAGGGAAACAATCGGCGGCCAGGTGATGGTCAGGTGGTTCGACGTGCCGCCGGACGAGGCGGAGACGAACAGCAGATTCGCGGGCAGGCTGTCGGAAACCACGATGTTGGACGCGACCGACGGGCCGGCGTTGGTCACGGTGACGGTATAGACAATGTTGCTGCCGAGAATTGCCGAAGCGGGCCCGGCCAGCAGTGCCGCCAAATCCGCCGACGGCACGATCTTGGTGGCGACACGCGACGTCGCGAGCGAACCGTTGTTATTCGTCGGATTCGGATCAGCCACCGGCGATGTGGCGGCGGCGATGTTCAGGAAGGAATTCACCGAGGCCGGCGCGAGCAGCGTGACATTGAACGTCGTCGCCGTTCGGGGTGCCAGCGTCACGGCGCTCCACGTTACCACGCCGCCGTTGGTTGCGTAGCTGCCGGAAGCGCCCTGGAAAATTGCGCCCGCTGGCAAGGTGTCCGTCACCACCACATTCGTCGCGGTGGACGGACCGGCATTGGTCGCCGTGATGACATAGCTCACCAACTGCCCGGCAAAGACATTCGTGCCGCCGGCCTTGAACACTTGCACATCAGCCAGCGCGGAAACTACCGTGCGCGTCTGCGCGTTCGCCAGCGAACCGTCGTTGTTCGTCGGATTCAAATCCGGCGTCACCGCTGCGCCGGACGCGAGGTTGGTGAACGTGCCGCCTTCCGCCGCCAACGCCGTGACCGTGAGGTTCGTCACGCCATTGGCCGCCAGCGCGGGAAGGGTCCAGATCACAACATTATTTCCATTGGTGCCGCCCGCCGACGCGCTGACGAACGTGAAACCGACGGCGAGTTGGTTGGTGACAACCAAATTCGTGGCGCTAGCCGGGCCGAGATTTGTAACCGTCACGGTAAAGACGAGGTTGGAGCCGGCGACGCCGCTAGCCGGACCGGATTGCGCCACAGCCAGATCCGCCGCGGGCGTCACGGCAATGTTGACGGTGGCGGCAGGACTTTGGTTATAACCGTTGTTGACGCGGAAGGTGAAAGTGTCAGCGCCGGTGTAATTCACATTCGGCGTGTAAGTCACCGCGCCGGTATTCGTATTGATTGCCGTCAATGTGCCGTTCGCCGGGCTGGTCATGATGATGAAGGTCAGCGGCAGGTTCGCTGGATCGCTGCCGGTCAAGGTGATCGCTTTCGCCACATTCTCCGGGGTGCTAACGGCCTGGCCGGTGGCCGTCGGCGGCAGGTTGGTCACGTTCACGGTGATGAGCGAACGGTTGGTGCCGCCGACATTGTCAGTGATGGCGTAACCGATGGTCGCCACGCCGATAAAGTTCAGCGCCGGCACGAAGGTCACATTGGTGCCGACGATGGTCGCCGTCCCGTTCGTTGGATTGACCGCGATGATCGCCAGGCTGCCGCCGGGCGTGCGCAGGATGTCGTTGACCAGCGGGCTGAAACTGTTCGTGCTGTTTTCAGCCACGCTGTAAAGATCAGGATTCGCCTGGGGCGGCAAGTTTGTCACCGTCACCGTGATGAGCGAACTGTTCGTGCCACCGACGTTATCAACGATGGTGTAGCCAATCGTAGCCGTGCCGACGAAATTCGCCGACGGCGTAAAGATGACGTTGGTGCCGCTGATGGTCGCGGTGCCATTCGTCGGCGCGACGCCAATTATGGTCAGATTGCCACCCGGCGTGCGCAGAACGTCGTTCACCAGCGGGCTCAAGGTGTTCGTGGTGTTTTCGCCCAGCGCATAGCTGTCGGGATTGGCAACAGGCGGCACGTTGGTCACGGTCACGGTGACCAGCGTACTGTTGGTTCCGCCGATGCCGTCGGTGATCGTGTAGCCAATTGTCGCCACGCCAAGGAAATTCCCCGTCGGCGTGAAGATGATATTCGTGCCGGAAATGTTGGCGACACCGTTGGTCGGACTCACGCCGATGATCGTCAGGCTGCCGCCGAGCGTCGATACGACATCGTTCACCAGCGGGCTGAAGCTGTTCGTCGTGTTTTCCGCGATGGCATAGCCGTCAGGATTTGCCACCGGCGGAATGTTCGTCACGGTCACGGTGATCAGCGAACTGTTCGTCCCGCCCACACTGTCCGTGATCGTGTAACCGATGGTGGCAATGCCCACGAAATTTGAGGTCGGGGTGAAAAGGAGATTTGTTCCGTCATTTGCCACCACGCCATTGGTGGGACTCGCCAAAATAATCCGCAATTGCCCGTGCGGCGTTTTCAGCAAGTCATTCAACAACGGGGAGAAAAACCGGAAAGTATTTTCCGTCATGCCATAAGCATCTGGATTGGCCACCGGCGGAACATTCGTCACCGTCACCGTGATAAGTGAACTATTCGTCCCGCCGATGCCATCGGTGATGGTGTAGCCAATCGTCGCCGCACCGACAAAGTTCGTCGCCGGTGTGAAAACGAGGTTGGTGCCGGAAATCACGGCGATGCCATTCGTCGGACTTACGCCGATGATGGCCAGCGTTCCGCCCGGCGTCAGCACCATGTCATTGATCAGAGGGCTGAAGGTGTTCGTCGTGTTTTCCGCCATCGCGTAGCTGTCGGGATTTGCCACCGGCGGCAAGTTCGTCACATTCACCGTGACCAGCGCACTATTTGTCCCGCCAAGGCCATCGGTGATCGTGTAACCGATGGTGGCGGTGCCAACAAAATTCGGCGTCGGCGTGAAAATCACGTTTGTGCCGCTGATCGTCGCCGTGCCGTTCGTCGGACTGACGCTGACGATTGCCAATACGCCACCGGGCGTCCGCACCACATCATTCGTCAGCGGGCTGAAGGTGTTCGTCGTGTTCTCCGCCACGGCGTAGCTGTCCGGATTGGCAAGCGGCGGAACGTTCGTCACCGTTACCGTAATGAGCGAAACATTGGTGCCACCAATGCCATCGGTGATCGTGTAGCCAATCGTCGCCACGCCGATGAAATCCAGCGCCGGCGTGAAAACAACATTGGTGCCGCTGATCGTTGCCGCCCCATTCGTCGCCGTCACACTCACCAGCGATAAACTGCCGCCGGGCGTTCGCACGACATCGTTGAGCAGCGGACTGAAATGGTTCGTCGTGTTTTCGGCGATGGCGTAGCTGTCCGGATTCGCCACCGGCGGAATATTCGTCACCGTCACCGTGATCAGTGAACTGTTCGTCCCGCCAATGCCGTCGGTGATGGTGTAACCGATGGTGGCAAGGCCGGTGAAATTCAGCGTCGGTGTGAAAATCACATTCGTGCCGGAAATGCTGGCGGTGCCGTTCGTCGGACTGACGCCGATGATCGTCAGCGTGCCGCCCGGCGTGCGCAACACGTCGTTCACCAGCGGACTCAAAGTGTTCGTGCTGTTCTCGCTCACCGCGTAGCTGTCAGGATTTACCACCGGCGGAAGGTTCGTCACCGTCACCGTGATGAGCGAACTGTTCGTCCCGCCTATACCATCGGTGATCGTGTAGCCAATCGTTGCCGTGCCGGTGAAATTCAATGTCGGCGTGAAAATCACGTTCGTGCCGGAAATGCTGGCGGTGCCGTTCGTCGGACTGACGCCGATGATCGTCAGCGTGCCGCCCGGGGTGCGCAGAACGTCGTTCACCAGCGGACTCAAATGGTTCGTCGTGTTTTCGGCGATGGCGTAGTTGTCCGGATTCGCCACGGGCGGAATGTTCGTCACCAGCACCGTGACGAGCGAACTGTTCGTGCCGCCAACGTTGTCCGTGATGGTGTAACCGATGGTGGCGAGGCCGGTAAAATTCGCCGCCGGAACAAAAACAATGTTCGTCCCGGAGATCGTCGCCGTGCCGTTCGTCGCCGCGACACCAATCAAACTCAAGTCGCCGCCGGGCGTCTGCACAACGTCGTTCACCAGCGGACTCAAGGTGTTCGTCGTATTCTCCGTGATCGCGTAGCTGTCGGGATTTGCCAGCGGCGGAATGTTCGTCACCGCCGTCACCACCGGCGGCGCCACGTTGTTCGTCGGCACCGGATCCAGCGTCGGGCTGCCGGCGCTCGCCAGATTGGTCACGCTGCCGCGCACGGTTGAAATCACCGTCACCGTCAGGTTGGTGCCGGCTCCGGCGGCCAGATCACCAAGCGCTGACCAGACAATTTGATTGCCGGCGTTCGTCGTCGTCACCGGGACGGAACTTACAAACACCAAGCCCGCCGGCAAACTGTCCGTGACCACCAGCGCCGTCGCCGTGGACGGCCCTAAATTTGTCACCAAAATCGTGTAGCTGAAATTCGCCCCGAACAAGTTTCCCGCCGGCCCGGTCTTGCTCACGGCCACATCCGCCAACGGCGTCACGGCCGTCACCACCGGCGGCGTCACGTTGTTCGTCGGATTGGGATCCAGGGTCGGAGCATTCACGTTCGCCACGTTGGTCAGCGTGCCGCTGGCCGGAGCCGTCACGGTCAAGGTGGCATTGCTGCTTTGCCCATTCGCCAGCGTGCCAAAATTCCAGTTCACCGCGCCGGCATTGGTGATGCCGCCGCCGGTCGCACTGACAAACGTCACGCCGGCCGGCAGCGCGTCCGTCACCACCACATTATCCGCGCTCGACGGCCCGAAGTTCGTCACGGAAATCGTGTAACTCAGATTGCTGGCCGCGAAAACGGCGGCCGGGGCCGACTTGCCAATCGCCAGATCCGCCGCCGGCGTCACGGTCGTGAACACCGGTTGGCTCAGGTTGTTCGTCGGATTCGGATCCTCCGTCGGACTGCCGCCGCTGGCGAGGTTAGTCAGGCTGGCACCATCGGCCGGCGCGGTCACGGTGACGGTCAGATTTGTCATCGCTCCGGCGACCAGCGAACCCAGATTGGTCCAGACCACCAGACTGCCACTGGCGGTCGCCCCCGGCGTGGCGCTGAAGAAGCCAACGGTCACCGGCAGATTATCCGTCACCGACAAGCTGGAAACGCTGTCCGGCCCCAGATTGGTCACGGTGATGACATAATCAAAATTCGTCCCGGCCTGGACATTCGCCGGTCCGCGTTTGCTCACCGCAATGTCCGCCAAACCAGTGACGGTGACGGTGATCACCCCATTGTTCGTTCCACCGATACTGTCGGTGATCGTGTAACCTAAGGTGACCGGGCCCACAAAATTAATTGCCGGCGTGAATACCACATTCGTTCCGGATACCGTCGCCGTGCCATTGGTGGTGCTGACACTTACCAGCGAAAGATTGCCGCCGGGCGTCGACACCGTGTCATTCACCAACGGACTAAACGTGTTCGTGCTGTTTTCCTTGACGGTGTAGTTATCCGGGTTAGCCACTGGCGGAAGGTTCGTCACCGTGAGGTTAATGGTCGCGGCTGGACTGCTGTTGTAACCATTGTTGACCCGGAAGGTGAACGCGTCCGCACCGATGTAATTGGCGTTCGGCGTGTAAGTCACCGCGCCGGTGTTGGTGTTGACCGTCGTCAGCACACCGTTCGCCGGTCCGCTCACAATGACAAAAGTCAGCGGCAGACTCGTCGGATCATTGCCGGTCAACAGCAACGCCTTCGCCGTGTTTTCCGTCAGACTGACCGACTGGCCAAACGCCGTCGGCGGCAAGTTCGTCACATTCACCGTGACCAGCGCACTATTTGTCCCGCCAAGGCCATCGGTGATCGTGTAACCGATGGTGGCGGTGCCAACAAAATTCGGCGTCGGCGTGAAAATCACGTTTGTGCCGCTGATCGTCGCCGTGCCGTTCGTCGGACTGACGCTGACGATTGCCAATACGCCACCGGGCGTCCGCACCACATCATTCGTCAGCGGGCTGAAGGTGTTCGTCGTGTTCTCCGCCACGGCGTAGCTGTCCGGATTGGCAAGCGGCGGAACGTTCGTCACCGTTACCGTAATGAGCGAAACATTGGTGCCACCAATGCCATCGGTGATCGTGTAGCCAATCGTCGCCACGCCGATGAAATCCAGCGCCGGCGTGAAAACAACATTGGTGCCGCTGATCGTTGCCGCCCCATTCGTCGCCGTCACACTCACCAGCGATAAACTGCCGCCGGGCGTTCGCACGACATCGTTGAGCAGCGGACTGAAATGGTTCGTCGTGTTTTCGGCGATGGCGTAGCTGTCCGGATTCGCCACCGGCGGAATATTCGTCACCGTCACCGTGATCAGTGAACTGTTCGTCCCGCCAATGCCGTCGGTGATGGTGTAACCGATGGTGGCAAGGCCGGTGAAATTCAGCGTCGGTGTGAAAATCACATTCGTGCCGGAAATGCTGGCGGTGCCGTTCGTCGGACTGACGCCGATGATCGTCAGCGTGCCGCCCGGCGTGCGCAACACGTCGTTCACCAGCGGACTCAAAGTGTTCGTGCTGTTCTCGCTCACCGCGTAGCTGTCAGGATTTGCCGCCGGCGGAAGGTTCGTCACCGTGAGATTAACGGTCACGGTCGGGCTGCTGCTGTAACCGTTGTTGACGCGGAAGGTGAATGCATCCGCACCGATGTAATTCGCGTTTGGCGTATAGGTCACCGCGCCGGTGTTGGTGTTGATCGCCGTCAACACGCCGTTCGCCGGCCCGCTCACGATGATAAAGGTCAGCGGCAAACTCGTCGGATCATTGCCGGTCAATGTCAGCGCCTTTGCTGTGTTTTCCGTCAGGCTGGCCGACTGGCCAAACGCCGTCGGCGGCAGGTTCGTCACGGTCACCGTAATGAGCGAACTATTGGTGCCGCCAACATTGTCCGTGATCGTATAACCAACCGTCGCCGTGCCAACAAAATTCAGGGTCGGCGTGAATATCACGTTCGTGCCGCTGATTGTCGCCGTGCCATTCGTTGGGTTCACCGCGATGATCGTCAGATTGCCGCCCGGCGTCCGCACCACGTCATTCGTCAGCGGGCTGAAGGTGTTCGTCGTGTTCTCCGCCACGGCGTAGCTGTCCGGATTAGCCAACGGTGGAATATTGGTGATCGCCGTCACCACCGGCGGCGCCACGTTGTTCGTCGGCACCGGATCAAAAACCGGACTGCCACCGGTTGCGATGTTCGTCGCCGTGCCGCGCGCCGTCGAAATCACCGTCAACGTCAGGTTCGTGCCGGTGTGGGCCGCCAAGTCTCCGAAGGCGCTCCAGATCACCTGGCTCAATCCGTTCGTCGTGGTCACGGGCAGTGAACTGACGAACTGCAAACCGGCCGGCAGCGCATCCGTCACCGACAACGCAGTCGCCGTGGACGGGCCAAAATTCGTCACGGAAATCGTGTAAGTGAAATTCGTGCCGAAAACAATTCCCGCCGGACCGCTCTTGCTCACGCCCACGTCGGCCACCGGCGTCACCGCCGTGATCACCGGCGGCGTGACGTTGTTTGGCAAATTGGGATCGCTTATCGGCGAACTCACGCTGGCGGTGTTGGTCAGCGGGCCGGTGACCGGAGCCGTCACCACCAAAGTAACGGCGCTGATCTGGCCGTTTGTCAGCGCGCCCAGATTCCAACTCGCCACGCCATTATTCGAGACGCCGCCGCCCGTCGCGCTCACAAAAACCACGCCGACCGGCAAGGCGTCCGTCACCACCACACCGCTGGCGCCCGACGGGCCAAAGTTCGTCACGGAAATCGTGTAGCTCAAATTGCTCCCCGCATAAACCGTCGCCGCCGCCGTTTTGCCAATCGCCAGGTCGGCCAGCGCGGTGACATTGACCGTGATGACCGCCGTGGCCGTACCGCCATGGCCATCGCTGTTGGTATAAGTGATGGTGGCCACGCCCGAATTGGTCGGTATAAAGGAAAGGTTAGTGCTGCCCGGATTGATGACCACGACGCCATTGGTGCTGGAGGCACCGGCGATGGTCAGCGTATCACCGTTAAAACTAATGTCATTCGTCAGCGGATAGATCACGGTGGGGACAAGATAGAATGCCGCATTGGTGTCATTGACGGCAATCGGCAACTGCCGGTCAAAGAAGCTGGCATTGGTGACGGTATTGCCATTGGTGCTGACAAAACTGATTTGATTATCAGTCCGCCCCTGCGCATCGCCGGTGCTGTAATAACCATAAGCCAGCGTCTGGCGGATGACATAATGACCGGCCGTGACCCCGGCGAAGACATAGTTTCCATTGGCATCGGCCAAAACCCCGGCCGCCACCGGCTCGCCGGCATCCGCCACGCCATTGCTGTTCACATCCTGCACCAGATCCACCCCGACGTTGGCCAGGCCGGTTTCAGCGGGATCGTTGGTGCCGTTGCCGTTGGCGTCGTTCCACACCGTGCCGCTGATAGTTGAATAAGAAGCCGGGCTGGGCTGATATTGGAAGAAGTTATTGTTGTTAGTGACGGTCAAAGTTGTCAGGTTCAACGCCAGCCGGCCGTTGGCCGGCGCGCTGCTGGCGTAGCCGGGCAGGTCCTTTTCCACCACGACATAATGCCCGGTGGTCAGGTTCAACAATTCATAATAACCGCTGGCGTCCGTGGTGACAATCTGGACCAGCGTGCCGTCCGCCGGGTTGCCGTCGCCGTTCGGATCCGTGAACAACTGCAACGTGACGCCGGCCAAACCGCTGTCGCCGTTGGTGAAAACCCCGCTCTGGTTGATGTCGTTATAGACGTGACCGATGATGCTGGCGGCGGACGTAACCACGCCGGTGGTATAGGAAGCCGTCGGCACCGGGTTGCCAAAACTGTCCACGGCATAATCCGCCACGGCGGTATTGTTCGCCGGACTGCCCGCGCCGACGACTTTCATCGTGATGTCATTAGTGATAATGGCATTGGTCGCGAGCGGCGTCGGCCACGCCAGATTGGTCCAGACCAAACTGCCCGCACCGGAACCATTCGGCGGAATCGTGGCGGAGACAAATTGATAATAGGCACCGCTGAAATCATCTTCAAACGGCAGCGTGGGCACGGCCGTATTGCCGGTGTTTTGAATCGTAATGCGGAAAACAACATTGCTGCTGATGGCCACCGGCGTGACCGCCGGGCTTAACACAGTTTTGGTGATGTTCAGGGCGGCGCGGGTAATGAGCAGTGCGACGCTGGACGAGTTGGTGGCCGTGGCGGAATTGGCCGTGGCGGAATTGGTGGCGCTGCCCGTTGCCTGGGTAATAAAGCTGACAATAATATTGGTGCCCTGGCTGGGCAACAATGATCCAAGGTTGGTCCACGTGAGAATTCCAGAGGCATTGGTGGCGGTGGCAGCCAGACTGGCCGTCATATAAGCAAGCTTGTTGGTTGGAAAATTATCCGTGACCACCACGTTCGTCAGCGTGGTGCTGCCGGTGTTGTACACCTGCAAATTGTAAGTCACCAACTGGCCGACGCCAACCTGGCCGCCGGCGGGCGAAACCAGCGTCTTGGTCATTACCACGGCGGCCACGCCGGGCGGCGGCGTGATGATGGCGGTGGCGCTGGAACTATAACTTGAATTGTTGGGATCGATATAACTCACCGTGATGATGGAGCCGGCGGGCGCAAACAACGTGCCGTCATTGGTCGCGGTACCGGAACTGGAACTGGTGGCCAGTCCGGTGGTATAGATGCCGGTGTTGGTGCCGGTCTCGGTCAGCGTGATTAGCTCTGAATCCCCGGTGGTGCTGGTGACGGTGGCGTTGATGACCTGCACGATGGCTGAATTAGTGATGCTGTCCGGGGCGGTCACGCGGATGCAGGCCAGACCGTTGGCGGGATAACTGTTGGTGGCCGGGCCATTGGTGCCGCTGGTGAACACCGTCGTGCTCGGCACGCCCAGATCGAGGAAAATCAACGACACGCTCGCCCCGGCGGAAGCCGAGACGCCTTCCGTGCCTTCGTTCGCCGTCGCTGCCAATAAATAATTGCCGGTCGTCGGCCCGGTGGTCCAGGCAAACTCATAAGTCTTCGAGCAGCCATCGTTCTGCACATCGTTCGCTTCGGTCAAATTGGTGCTGACGTTCGCGCCGGGACTCGGCCCGGTGATGGCGAGGCCGAGGCTGGTGACGTCATAACTCCCAAAGGGATCGCTGACATTGGCACGGACGTACAACGTCGAACCGGCGGCCGGCGCCGTGACCAGATTACCGCCCGGATAAGGTGCATCATAGACGCCGAGCGTGTTAAGGGTAATGACCGTGGATGCCGGCAGGATGATTTTTGAAGGCGCGTTGGTGCTGTCATAATTCACATGAAAGGTCACGCCAGCTTGCGCGTTGGAAAGGACATAGGTGATGTTCTGGCCGGCGGGAACAGTGACATTGGTCGTCAACATTCCGCTCCAGACCAGGTTGCTGGCGGTGGCCGAGTAAGTCGGGTTGGCCAACGTGATGAGGTTTGTTCCGTTGTATTGCAACAGAGCGGTGATGGCCGGATTTGCCGGCATCACGCCGTTGGTGACGGTAATGAAATTGGTGATGATGACCAGATTATTTGAAGGCATGACAAACGCCGAACAAAAGATGGGCGTTTGGGCAAACGTCGTCACGTTGGTATTATTGGCCGCCTCGGCCGCGAGGGAATAGAAAGTGCCCGGCGAAGCCTGGTCGGTATATTCTGTTTGAATCCAACCAGGGCTGCGAATGAAGTGAGACACCTTGATCTCATCCACCCCGCCCGAGAAATAACCGTCGCCCGCCACCCCCGGCCAGCCGTTTAATTTATAGTCACCGAAACGGTACCAGCCGGTGTAAGATTGCCCCGCCGAGCTGGCGGTGGTGGCTTGCAGCACTCCGTCCACATACAGGCCGATGCTTGCGGCGGTGTTGTCCCGATACCCGACCAAGAAATGCCACTGGCCGTCGTTGAGCGCGTTCGTCGAAGCCGCCACTTGGGCGGTGGATGAACTGGTGTTGTAGGAACCGAAGTAAGCTTTGCCGTTGGTGTTGAAATAAATATGGCGGTCATAATTGGCCGAACCGGTGCCGGTTTGGGTGTTCTCAAAGCCCACCACTTTGCCGCCATTGACGGTCGTGGTCTTGACCCAGGCTTCCACCATCACGGTCTGCGGGTTGGCAAAGGAGGTCGCCGTGGAGATATATGCGCTCGTGCCGTTCAAGGTCAGACTGCCACCGATCTTGCCAGCCACTTGCGCGCCAGCGGCGAGGGTTTGACTGGTGCCATTGTTGCCACCGGTGGAATCGACTATGTCGCCAGCCGCACCGGTGGGCGTCTGGTCAAGATGCCAAACCCCTTTGTAATTGGCGTCCCAGACGCCGCTGGCATTCTGCTGGTCGGAGGCTCCGCTGTTCCCGTAGAACATATAAATCACCGTATCCGTGGCATGACTGAGCAGGGGAACTTTCACCCACGCGACCAATGCCCCGGTGGCACCCGTATATTTTTCCCGTTCATATGACAGCAAGGTAACACCATCGCTCGCGGTAAACCGGATGTCGTTGCCGCTGGCTTGGGCGTGATTTTGCAGGCCGGTATTGGACGCCAAGTTGATCAGCACCGGAAAGTTAGTCTGATCCGTGCCGAAAACATTGGTGTGGCTGATGGTGATCGTCTGATAGTATGGCCAAGCACCACCACTTCCGATATCCAAACTCGTCCGCGTCGGGCTATGCGCATAGGCGACTGGATCAACGCGATCCAATGCCTGCACGCCGTTGGTCCAGCTTAAATAAAGCTGCTTGGTCAGCGCCGGAATCTGGATGGCGGCGGTGCTGCTGGCACTGTCACCATAATTAGGATCGGTATAGCTCACACTCAAAACATCCCCGGGCGTGACGTTCAAAATGCCGTCCTGCGGCGCCACGCCGGCGGTGGCCGAGGTCGGCAGGCCGTTGGTGTTTCGGAAGATGCCGGTATTGGTGCCGGTCTCGGTCAATAAGATGGTTTGCAGATCGCCATGCGTTGCATCCACCACCGTCACGGGAATGGTTTGCACGGTGTTGGACGACGTGTTGCCCGCGGCATTGGTCATGGTCACGAAGACATTCGCGGCCACGGAATAGAGGCTTACCGGGCCGCCGTTGGTGTCGGTAAAAATGAGCGAGACGGTCGCGCCGCTGGCCGGCGCTGGCACCAGGCTGGCCGATGAAAAAATGCTGGAGCCGCCAATATTGACGCTGTTGCTGACCACGCCGCCACCCGTCACCTGGCATAAGTAGGTGAAAGTGCTGGTGCCCCGGCTCAAGATCACCGGAATGGTAAAGCCCGGCGCATCCAGCGGAAAGGGAGTGCCCGTGGCGCTGTCAGGAATCGGGCTGCCGTTGTAAGTGGTGGAACTGGCGACATAGAGCAGATTGGTTGAGGGCGCATCAATCACCAGGGTGTTGCCCAAGGGCAATAACCCCTTGTTATCCACTTCCACGGAATAGGCAATCGTATCGCCGACGCTCAAGCCCGCCGGCGGCAGGTCGGTGACGATGACCGCACTCTTGATCAACGACGGCACCGGAAACGGCAGCACCGTGGTGCCGGCGTCAATGTAGGGATTGCCCGGCGAGGCTTTGTCCGGGTCTTCGCCCCACGCGGCGGTGATCAGCGTGCCGTCCACCGTATAAACCTTCGTGCCCGTCTGGTTTTTGCTGGGCGCGTAGATTTTCTGGGATTGCAGTGCGGCCACGGTGAAGTTGGTGTCGTAATGGTTGCCGTTGGGATCAATCAGCGGCCCGTTTTGATCGCCATTGTAATCCACATACAAGGTCGTATTGGCCAGCGCCGTGGCCCAGACCGGGCTGCCGTCCACCGTGCCATCCGCGCTGCCCGGGCCCCAGCCGACCACCGCTTCCGTGGTCAACGCCGACTGCGGCACCAAGGTGAAACCCCAGTTATACGCGGTATCGGAAGCGGGATTCGCCGCCACGGTGCAAATGGCAAAGAAGTTTTGTCCGCCGGCACTGATGAAACTCGCGCCGGAACCGATCGGCATTTGAAACTGGAAAACGCCGTTGGTGCCCGGCACGGAAAAACTGCCGGAACCGGACTTGGTGGCATAGTTGACCGTAATGGCGTTGGTATTGGGATTAAACAAATAGACATAGGCCGGCTGCGAACCGCTGGCCGCCGAACTTACCGGCGTGTAATAGCTGCTGCTCCATTCCTCCGCCGGATACAGCGTGAACCAGTCGCTCGCATAAGCGGTCCCCACATGGCCGATCACCAGGTCGGCCTGCACCGGCTTGGACGCCGTGATGCGCCCGCCCTTTTTGACCCCGCCGTTGACCAGGTAAGATTCACCCTGGTTCAACACGATGTTCGTCGTGCCGCTGCCGGTGCCATTCGGGTCAATGGTCACCGCGGTGTTGTTCTGCTCCGCCATCACAAAAACCCCGACATACTTGAACAGGTTGTTCGTCAGGTTCTGCCCAACGGGAATGATGTAATTCGTGCCGTAATCCAGCGTGGACAATACGCCCACCGCGCCGGCAAACACCGGCCCCGGACTCACCGGCCACGCCGCCCGCGAAATCACCAGCGCCTTCGTCGCCGCTATCCGGTCGCGCGCATCCCACTGGATGACAGATGGATTGCGCGGCTGCGTCACATTGTTCGTCAGCGTGATGACGGTGCCGGCCGGCAGGCCGAGCGGATTGTGCGCAAACCCCGGCGGGATGCCGTGCGCGTCGTTGCCGTCGCCCCAGATTTGCGTGGTGGACTGCGTGGGGTTGCTCAAGTCGGTTTCATAGCCGTCCTCCCATTGATCGTAGTAAATCACCGTGCCGTCGCCGGTGACCACGATGGAAAAAGTCGAGTTGATGGTGGAACTGGTGCCGCTGATGATGGCGCCGTTGGCCTGATAAATCTGCGATTCCGGCATGGGCAGGTAAAATTCCTGCACCAAAGTCGCCGCCCGGGCTGGCTGCCTAGCCAACAAGAATGAAACCACCACCAGCGAAAAATACGCCAGCCGGCCGACCAGTTTGTTCCGCAAACAACGTTGTATCATGATAAAAAAGCAGATGAATTCAACCAGCCTGCGCTGGTTGACTCTGTTATTCGCGGTGAGGAACCTGAATTTCTGAATGTCAGCCGCCAAATTGTTTCTGGCTGCCAGAACTGATTATCACCACAACCGAACCCGATACAAGAAAAAAGTGAACAACTTGTGAATAGCTAGCGGATTATTTTGGTTTTCAACAAAATATGACGGACGCAAAATTGTTAATAATTGCCGGAAACGCGTCACACCAGCTGAATCAATAATGGTAAACCCGGAGAGCGCTCCGAGGTGGGCACGGCGTTTGGCGGTTCGGTTGGTTGCAGTGAACTTCGTTTGCTTTGGTTGTTTTCGTAGCCGAGACCACGGTACGCGAAGCGAATACGGTGCTGGCCAATGGTTGGTGCAGGTTACCAGAGATTACCAAAGATGACCCGAAATGCTGGTTGCTGGATGCGAGTGACTTGGTTTTGTGGCTTTTGTGCGTAAGGAAATGGTTTAAAAGAATTTGGGGGGTCGCGCGAAGGGCGGGAAGAAAACCGAAGGAAAGCCATCCTTCCCCTGCGCCGCCTTCGCGCTCGGCACGCAAAATATGGCCTGACCAAACTTTATTTTTCTTTACCAGGCAGCGGGCCAACTTTTGTAAGTGCTTGATAGAGCATCCGAAATTTTACCTTTTCTTTACCCTTTTTCTATTTTTGCGAGTGGTAAAATTATCAACCGGGATAAGAAAACTCTACAAAAGCCCGGTAGCGGCGCTCGGTGAGCGAATAGAATCTTAAAGGTGCAGTAATTCGGCGGTCACAGACCGCCGCTACAGTGCGGCCACCGGCTATTGCAGAGATTTCGGATAAGGGTTAAATAGATTTATCCGGTGCGGTACCGGCACTGGTGAAAGCGTGTCTGAAAATCCCGGAGCACGGCTGGTCGTCCGCGACCCGCCGCAGCCGGTCTCGAATTTTCGGGCGTTTTGGCGATGGCCAGATGCTGCGGCTGGTCTGCGAAACAGCCGCGATCCATTTTCGGACAGGCTCTGAAGATGACCAAACGTGACCAAAGATGACCGAAAAATGAAATTTTGAGGATTTCCAGGTTGCCGGGCGAAGCAGGGCAAGCTTCGCCCGGGCAGCCCGGAACGGTGCGCGACAAAATCCAGATGTCAAAGAACAGGCACGCCGGAGGGAAAATCCCACCCGCCGCCGGCCAAGCATTTCCCCAATGGCCTTCGGCCGACGGCAGGGGCGATGAACATGATGTATTTTTAACTTATAGATACTTTTTTGTCAAGCGAATATTTTAGAAACCCGAGGCGCGGTGCGGGACCGTTGGCAGATGGGAGTAAGGCTTCTTGGCGGTGGGCTTTGTTTCGGCTTAGTTACAGGGTTGGAAAACCTGCGCCGGCGCCAAAGCCTCGCCCACCACCAAAAATCCGCGCTCCGCCTCGCGACATCATTTCTATCAATGCTCTATGTGATTGCTTTTTGGCTGGTCGTGCCAGCCGCTTCAGCGGCTTTGGTCCCGGCAGAAAAGCCGTTAAAACGGCTGCGCTCCGCGCGGCCAACCCACATCGGACTAAAGCCCGGTGCTGATGAAACCCCAGTTTGCGAGGCAACGGTATTTTGAAAACACGCCATAGAAACTTTTCCGGGCGCACGGATTACCGGGACCAGGCGACCCGGCCTAGTTTCTCAATCACACAGCCGGAATGGCAGGCCGAGCTTGGCCATGAAATTACCGCAGCGCGGGCACCGAGCCGGGTCGTTCCACGGCTCGACGAAGTGCTTCGGCCCGACCGGGCAGGCCAGTTTATAGTTGTGCCAGACCAGCGGGCGCGGCGCGGCGCGGCGGCCATTCACCGGACTATCGCGCAGGAGCACCGGCGGAATTTCCGGGCGGTGAAAGGCGGGAAATTTAATCACGTCCACCGCGTCCGCCCGCCGACACAGCCGCGTGAACACGTCGAACAGTTCCCGGCAGTCGCGGCAGATGACGGTCTGGATTTCGCAATGGACGCCGCTGTCCGCACCGCCCGAAATTTTCGCGCGATACTGGCACTGCGGACATTCAAAGAGGTAGGTCCGGCCCACGCGCTTGAAATACCGCCGCGCGGCGGGAAACACAAGCCGCCAGCGCACGAGATTGGCCATTGGAATTTGGCGGGCCGCCTGATAAATTCCGCGCATGAGCAAAGTGACCAAGCTCCTGCACACGCGCTACCGGGTGAATGACCTGGAACGCACGGTGACATTTTACCGGGAAATCCTCGGCCTGACGGAAGTCAAGCGGCACCAGTCGCCGCGCGGCTCGGAACTGGTTTTTCTCCAGACGCCGGGCAGCGAGGAGCTGATTGAAATCACCTGCTTCCCCGGCAGCGGCCCCGTGCAGGTGCAGCCGGACCTGACGCATCTGGCGTTCGAGGTGGACAGCCTGGCGGAATTTGAAAAGCACCTTGCCCGGCACGGCCTGAAATTTTCCGACGGCCCGACGACCAGCTCCAGCGGCACCACGTTTGCCTTCATTGACGCGCCGGAAGGCTACGAAATTGAACTGATTCAAAAAAGTCAGGGCGGCCACTGATTTCACCCCCAACTCCCAACTCCCCACTTCCAACTGCTAAATAAAAATGAGCGTTCTCATCGTCGGCACCACGGCCCTTGATTCCATCAAAACCCCCAAGGCGGAAAACCCGCGCCTGCTCGGCGGCTCGGCCAGCCACGCGGCGGTGGCGGCCAGCTTTTTCGCGCCGGTGAAACTCGTCGGCGGCGTGGGCGAGGATTTTCCCAAAAAATACATCGAGCTGTATCGCAAACATAAAATTGACCTGGAAGGCTTGCAGATGCTGCCGGGGAAAACGTTTCACTGGTCCGGCGAATATGAGTTGAACATGAACCACCGCCGCACGCTCGCCACCGAGCTGGGCGTGATTGAAACTTTTTCGCCGACGCTGCCGCCGGCGTTTCGGAACGTGCCGTTCGTGCTGCTGGGCAACATCGCGCCGGCGCTCCAGCTTTGCGTGCTGGACCAGATGAAGAAGCCCAAGTTCGTGGTGGCCGACTCGATGGATTTGTGGCTGAACATCGCGCTGGCGGATTTGCTGAAACTGCTCAAGCGCGTGGACGGCTTTGTATTGAACGACAGCGAGGCGGAACTGCTCACGAAAGAGGACAACCTTTTCGTCGCGCTGAAAAAAATCCATGCGCTGGGGCCGAAGTATGTGATCATCAAAAAAGGTTCGCACGGCTCAGTGCTTTCCGGCCCGAAAGGGATATTCATCTGCCCGGCGTATCCGCTGACCAAGGTGGTGGATCCGACCGGCGCGGGCGATTCGTTCGTGGGCGGCCTGATGGGCTATCTCGCCAGCGCGAAGGGTTCGATTGATGCGAAAATCCGGCGCGCGATGGTTTATGGCAGTGTCACCGCGGCGTTCTGCTGCGAAGGTTTTGGATTGAATACCACGACCAAAACCAAGCGCGCCGGCATTGAGAAGCGCGTGAAGGAATTGGAAAAGCTGGTGAGATTTTAAGTGCTGGAAGGGTTGATCCCATTCCAGGTCCGGCGGGAATAGCTGATGACGGCAGCGGTCTATTTCGCGCGAAGAGCGCGCCGGCGGCGAAGGGAAAAGACTTTTTCCTTTGGTTCTCTTCGCGCCCTGCGCGCGAGACGTTAAATGCTTTCAAACCATCCCCCGCCCTGATGGCGCACGGCAGACGCCGGGCAAAATACCGGCAAAAAAAGCGGGGTTGCGTCGCGCCGGTTTCCGGCTATGATTTTTCCCAAGGTAGAACAATCCAAAAAACTAAACACCATGAATACAATCAAGACTTCGTTTCGTTCCTGGTCGGTGATCAAGCTAGCGGGCGTGCTTTTGGCGGCGGCCACCGGTCTAACCGGCTGTGACACCATGCCCACCGGGCCATCCGCGGGCAAGATTGCGGCGGAACCCTCGCATTCGGAAATGATCATTCTGCGCGAAGGCGACATTTTGAAAATCACCTTCCCCGGCTCCGGCAACCTGGACACCATCCAGCCGATCCGCCGGGATGGCAAGCTCAACCTGCCGCTGGTCGGCGAGGTGGATGCCTCCGGCATGACGCCGGATGATTTGCAGAAAAAACTGGTGACGCTTTATTCCTCACAAATCTCCACCAAGGAAGTCACGGTGCAGGTGCAGTCCTCCACCTTCCCGGTGTTCGTCACCGGCGAAGTGCTGCACCCGGGCAAAATTTTGTCGGATCATCCCATCACCGCGCTGGAAGCCGTCATGGAGGCCGGCGGATTTAATTACAACACCGCCAATTTGAAAGCGGTCAAGATCGTCCGCAACAAAAACGGCGTGATGGAGCATTACACCGTGAACCTGAAGGCGGTGCTGGCCGGCGACGCCACCAAGCCATTTTATCTGGAACCGCAGGACATCGTATATGTCTCGGAACGGTTTTCGGTGTTTTAAGCTGGCGTAGCGGCGACGCCTCATCGCCGGAGCGTGGTGGCGACGAAGGCGTCGCCGGCACCTTGGTGCGACGGGGCGTCGCAGCCACTTGCTTATCCTTTGGGATTGGTGATGCCGAGCTTTTCCATCAGCTCGTAAATTGTCGGGCGGCTCAAGCCCAGTTCGGCGGCGGCGGGGGCAATCTTGCCGCCGTGTTTTTTCAAGGCTAACTGGAGCATTTTCCGCTCAACCTCCTCGCGCGCCTCCTTGAGCGTAACCGCCGTGGACTGGCCGGCGTTCAGCTCCAGATCCTTCGCCGTCACCCGCTTGCCTTCGGCCATGATGACCGCGCGGCGAATGCAGTTTTCCAGCTCGCGCACATTGCCCGGCCAGAGATGCTTGTTCAAGGCGCGGATGGCATCCTGGTCAAACGCCAGGTTCGGCTTGTTGACCTGCGCGGCGAACTTGTTCAGGAAAAATTGCGCCAGGAGCCGCACATCGTGGTCGCGATCGCGCAACGGCGGCAGCACCATTTGCACGACAGCCAGCCGGTAAAACAAATCCTCGCGGAATGTGCCAGCCTGCATGGTCTTTCTCAAATCGGCGTTGGTGGCGGCGACCACGCGGGTATTGATCTGAATGGACAGGCGACCGCCCACGCGCTCGATGGTCTGCTCCTGCAAAAAGCGCAGCAGCTTCACCTGCAGCGGCAGCGGAATCTCGCCGATTTCGTCCAGGAACAGCGTGCCGCCGCTGGCGGATTCGATCCGGCCCTTGCGCTGGACGTGCGCGCCGGTGAACGCGCCTTTTTCGTGGCCGAACAATTCGCTTTCCAGCAGCGTTTCGGGAATGGCACTACAGTTGATGGCGATGAACGGACCGGTTCGGTTATTGCTCCGCTGGTGAATCGCCTTGGCCACCATTTCCTTGCCCGTGCCGCTTTCGCCGAGAATCAGCACCGGCGCGTCCGTGGTGGCCACCTTGCGGATGGTTTCAAAAATCGGCCGCATTTGCGCGCTCGTGCCCAGCATGCCCTCAAACGAATCGCCGCCCATGAGCTGCTGCATGGTGGCGTATTCCTTTTCCAGTTGCGCCACGTGGAAACAGCGCTTGAGCAGAAATTTGACCTCCTCCATCTCGACCGGCTTGGACAGAAAATCGTAGGCGCCGTTGCCGATGGCGCGCAGGGCGTTTTCTTTTTCGCCCTGGCCGCTGACGATGACCACTTTCACCAACCGGTCCAGCGCCAGCAGATCGGACAGCACGGCCAGCCCTTCTTCCGGGTTGCTGGGATTCGGCGGCAAACCCAGATCAAGGAGCACCACGGAAGGCTGGCTGGCGCGGAAAATTTCCAGCGCGCTCGCCCGGTCCTCGGCCAGCAGGACTTCGTAGTCCTGCGCCAGCGCCCATTTCATCTGGGTGCGGATTTCCTCGTCGTCATCTACAATCAGCAGTTTGGGGTTCATGCGTCGCTCGCCTGAAAAACACGTTAAAGCAACGGTGTTCACTGGCAATCAAAATCGCAAAATGCCCGCGAACCAGATGAATTCCAACCGGATTCAGGCTGGCGGCTTCTGACGAGGTCTTTACAAAACCAAAACACGCCACGCAAATTGCGTGGCAGTGTCTAGGAAAAAGCCATCGGCCTGCCAAAATTCAAGGCAGGAAGTGGCCCGGCGTGACCGTATTGGCAAGGTTGCAAGTCGGCGACACGCCGATGGTGCCACAAGTGTAGGAGCCGCCCGCCGGACAGCCGGGAATCTTGTTGGCCACATTCAGCCGGATGTAGGGCGACAAGTCCGTCGGGTAATTGACGACCCCAGCGTTGGTCTTGTGCTGTTCCAAAGCGAACTGATTGGCCGCGCCGTCAATCTGACGGAGATTGTTGATACAGGCGTTGGCCTGAGAGGTGGCGCGCGCCTTGACGAAGTTGGGAATGGCGATGGCCGCCAGCAGGCCGATGATGGCCACGACGATCATGATTTCCACCAGCGTAAAACCCGCCTTGCGGAGATGCTTGGTCTGTTTCATATAGTTGCTTTCTTTTTCGCGGAGGAACCATGCGTCAGGCGGGTTATGATGATTATAATTTGGTTCCGCTATTGCCTGACGCAACCGCACGGTTGGAATAGTAGCAACGTTGAAACCAATTGCACCAAACTGACTGTATGGCTTCTGCTTAATATATTGTAGGAAATCTTCCTACAATGCCGGCGGTGAGAAGGATCAATGAGGTTCCCCATTTTCGTGCCAGCGGATGGCGTGAAAAACGAGTTCGTTGAGGCTGGCCAAGTTGAGCTTTTCCTTGATGCGGGCGCAATAGACGTGGACCGTCTTGAACCCCACGTTCATTAGTTCGGAAATCTGGCGCGTGCTGTGGCCTTGGCCCAGCAGGCGAAACACTTCCAGTTCCCGATCGCTCAACAACTCGATGACCGCTTGTTTGGCCCCATCGCCGTGGACGTGTTTTTCGGCCAGCGCAGCGGTCACGGTCGGGCTGAGATAAATGCCGCCCTGGAGAACCGCGCGAATGGCGGCCAGCACCTTATCGGTAGCCTCCCGTTTCATCACATACCCGGAAGCCCCGGCCCGCATGGCCCGCTCGGCATAAAGCATTTCATCGTGCATGGACAGCACGATCAGGTCCACCTGGGGATGAACCGCCTTGACGTCTTTGATGAGTTCCAAGCCCGAACCACCTTCCATCGAAATGTCCACCACGGCGATTCGCGGGGCCAGCGTTCCCATCAGGCCCAAGGCTTCGCGGGCATTGCCCGCCTGGCCGCACACCTCAAAATCCGGTTCTTCATTGATCAGGTTGGCGAGCCATTCACGCACCAGCGGATGGTCATCCACCAGCAAAATTTTAGTTTTCGGTTCCATAATCTTCAGGGTCCAGCCGGTTCGGATTCAACACGCAAACCGCGCGGGCGCCCCCCGCCGGCAGATTTTGAATGTCAAATGTCCCGCCAATCATCCCGGCGCGATAATTCATGATCCGCAAGCCCATGCCATTTTTGGCCCGGGCTTCCGGCGGCAGCCCCGAACCATCGTCCGTAATGGACAGCATGAGGACTTTATTGGTCGCCGCCAGCGAAATGACAATGTTCCGGGCGTGCCCGTGCCGGATGGCATTGCTGGCCGCCTCCTGCGCAATGCGATATAGGTGGATGGCTGCCTGGGGATCATTGAAAACCAGCGGGCTGGAAGGTTGAAAGCGGCAGGAAACCGCGAACGCCTTCGACAGGTTGGCCGCGAGGTTTTTGAGCGCGTTCTCCAATCCTTCCGCGCCCAGCTCGATGGGATGCAAGGTGCGGGCCAGATTCCGGGTCAGCTCGATCGCCTCCTCCACCATGGTCACCAACCGATCCGCCAGAGCGGGTTCAACGACGGATTTGTTGGCCAGCTTTTTGGCCAGCACCTTGCCGGCCAGCGCCGTGGCGGTCAATTGTTGTCCCAGGCTATCATGCAAATCCTGGCCGATCCGGCGCTGCTCGGATTCAGCGATTTCGAGCAGTTCCTTCTCCAGCCGGCTGCGCATGCGGATTTCCTGCCGCAATTTTCTCGTCCGCTGATCCACCAGTTTTTGCAAATATTCCCGGTTGGTGAACAAGAGAACCACCAACACAAAAACCGACATGCGGATACCGGTGTTCCAAATGGGAATGGCGATATCTCCGAACCGTTCTCCGGCCGCAATGTCAGCCGACAACCAGACGAAGGCCGACAGCACGGCCATTAAAAATGACAAGCCCGGCCCGACATAACGCAGCGCCACCAAAATGGGCAACAGGTAAAACACCAGGAGCGAAATCCGGTAGCCCGTGACGTAATCGGCATAGCCCACCAGCGCCAGCAATCCGAAGCTGCCGAAGACGGCGGCGATTTTTTTTGACTTAGCCAACATGGCGAAAGAAATGTGTCGGGTTTGGCCGCTGGAAACAAGCGAAAGACAAGGCAGGCAAGCGCCGTCCGCGGAAATTATAGCGGCGATTTATTTTTAGTTGCCACTTACATTTAACCCGCTTCGGCGGCGGCCTGCTGAGCGCGGAGGATATCATGCAAAGTCAGGATGCCGACCAGCGTTCCAGCCGGTTGCGCTTGCAGCAGCAGCAAGCCGGTTTTGGATTCGATCAATTGCATTTCCACCGCGCGCAGGGACAAGTCCGGCGGGCAAATGGTGGCTTCCTCCAAAACCGGCGGGCGTTTTTCGCGAAGGGCGCGGACGGCCTCCGCGCGCGTGAGCACGCCCTGAATTTGTCCGCCGATGACGACCGGGAACTGGGTATAGGGATGATTCTGCAACAGACTTTGAATGGATTTTGTTTCCAGCGAGGCGGCCACGGCGGGCTGGGGATTGGCGAGCAGCGAAACCGGCTGGTTTTGCCATTCCCGCAGGTCGCGCGGCGGGGCGAAGCGTGCCACCACATGACCGTCCTGTTCCAACAGCGCGTCATAAAAATTATGCCGCGCCAGCCGGCGGCTGATGGCCTGGCTGATCAGCGCCGCCAGCATCAGCGGCGGCACGAGCGAAAACTGGTGGGTCATTTCGAACACGATCAGTATACTCGTCACCGGTGCCCGCACCACGGCGCCCAGCGTCGCGCTCATGCTGACGATGGTGAGCATGGCCACGCCTTCCGCTGACAAGGAAAAGAACGGCTGCGCGATGCCGGCGATGCCCAAACCGGTCATCGCACCGAAAAACAGCGTTGGTGAAAATATTCCACCGCAGCCACCCAGTCCGTAGCAGGCCACGGTGGCCACAAATTTGGCGGCCAGCAGCAACGCCGCCGTCTGCCAGATTAATTTTCCCGTCAGGGCTTCCGACAAGTCATCATAGCCGAGGCCGAACACACCGAGTCTTCCCGTTTGAAAAAAGACCAGCACGCCCAGCGCCCAACAAATCAAACCACCCATGGCGGGACGCAGCCAGGCGGGCAAGGCCGTCCATTTCCGTTGGCGGGCACGCAAACCCAGTGCCGATATCTGAAACGCCACGCCGACCAGAGTTCCCGCTGCGGCCACCACCGGCACCAGCAGGTAGGAATGCCAGACGGGTTCACCGATGGCCGCCAGTGAAAAGGACGGTTGCGGGCCGATGATGCCATGCGCGACCAGCGCACCAAGCAGCGCGCCCAGCAGCACACTGCCGAGCAAACGACTATTCAAATCGCCAATCAATTCCTCCAATACAAACGTGACGCCAGCCAGCGGCGTATTGAAGGCGGCGGCCAGGCCGGCGGCGGCACCGGTGGCGGTGGCCAACCGGCGTTTTTGCTTGGGTTCGCCCGCGACGCCGGCCAGCAGGGAGCCCGCCGCGCCCGCGAGTTGCACACACGGACCTTCGCGGCCCAGACTGCTACCACCGCCAATTTGCAGCGTGCCGGCAATGAATTTAACCCACAATACCCGGAACGGCACAAAGCCAAAATCTTTCCAAAACGCCGCCTTCAGTTGCGGAATGCCGCTGCCAGCGGCGTCCGGGCAAAAAGAGTTGAGCAGCCAGCCGGAAAGGAGGGTTGTCCCCAGGATCAAACCCAGGCTGCTCCAAAAAAAAGTGGTGTGCGAACCCTGCGACAGACGCACCAGCCCGGCATGATAAAAGCCGTTGATCGCCAGTTGAAAAGCCACCGCCACCAGTCCGGCGACCAAACCGTAGGCGCACGTTTTGAAAATTGTGCGCGGACGTTCCGGCACTTTCGCCAGCCACTCGACCAGTTGTTTCACGCGGGCAGTATGCCGGAAATCATTCCGGCTGAAAAGTTCCAACCCCCAACGATGAACTTCGTCCGCCTGGTTAAACTGATTACCGCTTGCTGAATTCCATTGGAAAGCTAGGCTTACCGCTCAATTTTTGACCCCATGGCAAAAATAAAAAAGAACGAAGAAAACGGCGCACGAAACTCCTTCCGATTCAACCTTGCCGGTTTGATCGTCTTCAGCCTATGTCTCATGGCTGGCTCGGCACTGGTCGTCATCTGGCTGCCCGGGGTCCACTCAAAACAATTTTCATTTGCCAATAATGACATTCCCGACCCGGATGTGCAGGACAAGAATCTGTTCACGCACCAAGGCCCGTGGGGGGAATTGCTGACGCAGAACATCCGGTTGGAACGACCGGCGGAATACATTCCGGTGGAGGTGCAAAACCTTGAACCAACCGCCTGGTCGTTCAATGGCTTGAACCCGGCGCAGGTCAAGTCGATGCTGGCCGCGAACGGGCTAAGCCAGGAACAGGTCGAGACGCAGGTGACGCCGGAACGCATCCGGTCAAACGGCACCAACACCGTGTTCACGCCGGATGAAAACTTTCTGCTCAACCTGCCGCCAGCGACGCGCGAAAAGCTTTACGGTTTTTTGTATGGGCATGGTGTGAACCTGTACATTGATTACCCGTATATTTTCTCCAAAGACATCCTTGATTCGATTTATGCCGACGCCCGATTGCAGCCGGAGGAAGTCGCCCTGCTCAAACAACTGGTGCATCCCGCCGGCAACGCCATTCATCTGACCGATTACAATTTGCTCCTGCGCCGAATCCCCACAACCGAACGCCGCACGATTGTGGCCAAGGTGCTGTCACAATTGCCCGTGGTGCTGGCCCGGCTCTGCATCCGGCCCGATAGTGACATTGACAAGATCGCCGCCTACTGGGGCGCCGTGGACAATGTCCGCTTCACCGACATCCGGCCGATGCTCGAAGCGCTGAAAGGCCTGCCGCATGGCGGCACCGTGAGCCTGATGTATTTTCTCCCGCCGTTTGCGCGCTCCCGGCTTTACACCTACCCGCTCCCGCCACAGCCGGGCGACCCGATCATGGACTGCCACTGGACCACGTTTAATTTTTCCAACCTGGAACCGGACAATCGCTATAACGACACGCGTTACACGGTTGATTACATCCAAAAAAATTTCTACCAGATTGCCGCCCCGTCCATCTATGGCGACATCCTGCTGTTCACCGATGGCCGGGGCGACATCAAACATTCCGCCGTTTTTCTGGCCGACGACCTGGCCTACACCAAATATGGGAACAACTACCGCCAGCCGTGGGTGATTGTTCGCCTGTCGGATATGCAGGCCATGTATCCCGCCTTGAAGCCAGTTTATATGCGCCGGAAAATTGATTGAGGATTGGTCTGAGCCCATGCCAATTATGACACCGTTTTCGCAATCAAACCGTCTTAAAAGCCGGCGGCAAAATCTGGGACTCGTGGAACTCGTCCCTCCGTGCTGGTGGACACGCACGTCATTTAGGTTTCAGCGGCAGGAACACCCGGAAGGTGGTGCCTTTGCCGGTTTCGCTTTCGACCTCGATTTTGCCCTGGTGCGCCTCGACGATCATTTTGCTCTGGAACATCCCAATGCCCAGCCCGTTTTTCTTGGTCGTCTGAAACGGGCGGAACAGCGAGCGGTTCAAAAATTCCGCGCTCATGCCGCAGCCGTTGTCGGAAATCGCCAGCACCACCCAGCCATTGCGCTGACTGGTCTGGATCTGCACCTGGCCGGCGGCCGACGCCACGGCTTCGCGCGCGTTGAAAATCAAATTGGTCGTCACCTTCAGCATCTGTTCCGGATCGAAAAATAATTTCGGCAGCGGCGGCAAATCTTTTTTAAGATGGATGCCGGCGACTTCTTCCCAGCCGGCCAGCGATTTGGCGACGAGTTCGTTGAGGTCGGCTTCGACGGGCTTGATCTGCAATTCGTGGCGGATGGAGCCGAGGCGGCCGATGAGCCGGTTGATGTGTGCGACGGTTTTGCCCACGCCGCGCAGCGCGTCGGCACGAAACGCCGGGTCGTCGAAATGCACCGGCAGGTTCTGGAGCATCAAATTGAGCGTGTTGGCGGTGTTTTTCAGGTCGTGGACGAAAAACGCGGACATGGTCTGGAAGGCTTCGAGCTCCTTCGTCTGCAGCAGTTTTTGCGAAAGGCGCGTGTTGAGCAGGCCGGCGGCGACGTGGTCGCCGATGCATTTGAGGAGGTCAAAATCCTGCCAGGTGAACGTGGCGGCGCTCACGCGGTCGCCCAGAATCATCAGCCCGACAATCTCCTCGCCGACGATCAGCGGCACACAAACGCGGCTGCCGCCCTTGCGGAATTCGTCCGGATGGCAACGGCGCAAAACCGCCGCCCAGTTTTCCTTGGCAGCGTCAATGTCCACCGGTTCATGGTGCGAGTGCAGGGCTTGCAGGACTTCGGCGAGTTCTTCCTTGCTAGGGCGCAACGGTTCCACCTTGGCTTCGGTGAGAAACGTGGAGGCGGCGAAGACGAGCTGCGACTGCTGTTCGTCCACGAGCCAGATGGTCACGGACAGGGCCTGGAAAATATCCGTCACTGATTTCACGGCCACCTGGCACAGGTCGGTCTGGTTCACACAGGAGGCGGTGCCTTCCGTGAACCGCCGCCAGACGGTGCGATAATCGTAAAGCGGCCGCTGAAAATGCCGGCTGACAAACCGGTTGAGGCGCAGGCGCACGCGGTCGGACAATAGCAGGACGGCCAGCAACACCGCGGCCGCGAGGAACACAAACCATTTGATGATGACGTCGTCGCCCTGGTGGAAATAAGCCACGATCTTGGCCAGCACGCCGATGGCAAACAGATAAATGCCGGCCAGCAAAATGGTCAGCGAACTTTGCAGCACCCGGTGCGACGGATAGACATCGAGGTCAAAATGCCCCGCGCGGAACAGCGAGCGCAGGATCAGCAGGCAGCCCACGAGCAGCGCGCCGGCATCAATCATCTGGAGCCGGGAATCAATGACGTGGCTCAGCAGAATCTGGCTGCTGGTGCAAAACCGCACGGCGAACAGCACGCCGAGGCCGAGGATCATGAATTTAATCCGCCAGCGCATCACGCCGACGGCAGCGCGGTAGGTTTTTTCAAAGTTGATGCCGGCGAGCACGAGGGCCGCCAGCAGCAGCAGGAAGAAATAGAAGCCGGAGGCACCCAGGTTCAGCGACCACAGGCCGGCCGGCGTCCGTTCGGCTTTGATGATCAATTCCTGACTGCCGGTCAGCACCAGGCCCAGGGGAAGAATGAACGCCACCAGTAGCAGGAATTTCCAGCGGCTCAAAAATTCGCGGTAGTTCCCGCGACCGTAGCTCAGGGAGAAAAGGAGCCAGACACCCGGCAGCAGCGAGCCGACCCAGAATTTCCATTGCTGCCAGCGCACCACTTCCTGCACGGTCGCCGCCTCCCCGGACAGGCCACTACAGACGCTTTCCAGGGCCAGGACTGCCATGCCGGCCACGAAGGCGAGATGCACGGCAGAACGGCGCTCGTTCCAGAGCACGGTAAACGCCACGGCGCCACAGAAAATGGCGCCGGCATAGGCGAACAGGGCGGCAGGATTCATCGCTTGAGCCGACGATTTTGACCGGGATTACGCTCGCATAAACTTCACCGAAGCGCAGCAAAGAAATTGGTGCGGTCTTAACCGAATTCATGCCGTTGAAACCCGGTGAGCGGATGGAAGATGGCAGTTGGGAAGCTGGACATGGGAACAGTTTGCGTTAGCGTCATCTTGTTGGGATGGCATTTAGGGCCTGTTAACACTAATTGACAATTACTAGGTTTAAGGCATTCTTGCTGGGCAAACGGAGCTAACCGAGAGCCAGTTTCAGCGCATTGCTGATTGCTTGCCACGCCAGCGCGGCAACGTCGGCATCACCAATTTGCAACTGCTTAACGCCTTGCTGTATGTGGTGGAGCATGGTTGTAAATGG
>Ga0302320_10001541_pt1 | contig 55201 bp, 56 predicted proteins | sample Bog_T0_3_FD_202130 | JGI IMG/M metagenome (GOLD analysis project Ga0302320, IMG submission 202130) | Peat permafrost microbial communities from Stordalen Mire near Abisko, Sweden - Bog_T0_3 | ecosystem: Environmental > Terrestrial > Soil > Wetlands > Peat | place: Sweden: Abisko, Stordalen Mire...
AAACATAGACTTTGCAATTCCACGATTGCAGCACGGCGATCGCCAGCGATGCCGACGATCCAAAGCCGAATAATCCTACGCTTTCGCCCGGTTCCACGCCGGCCACACGCAGGCTGCGGAAGCCGATAATGCCGGCGCACAGCAGAGGCGCTGCGTGCAGATCGTCCAGACTCGCGGGCAGCGGAAAGACGAAGTCGGCGCGCACTGTCGTATATTCGGCATAACCGCCATCCACCGTGTAGCCGGTGAAGGTGGGCGCATCGCAAAGATTCTCCATCCCTCGCCTGCAGTAAGGGCAATCGCCGTCGACGCCGCCCATCCAGGAAACGCCCACGCGCGAACCAGTGGGCAACTCGGCCGTGCCGCCTTCAACGACGTCGCCTACAATCTGATGCCCGGGAATCAGCGGCTGGCGCAGCGGCTTCAACTCGCCTTCGACGATGTGCAGATCGGTTCGGCACACCCCGCAGGCGCGAACACGCAGCAGCAGTTGTCCCGGCCCAGGCGCAGGGCGGGCCACCTCCTCGATACGAAGAGGGCGCGAAGCGATGGGTCCCGGCGAGTTGAGAATGGCGGCTTTCACAAGAACACTTATACCGTGTGTGAAGCGGGCACGCGAGAGGCCAAAGCCGCTGCGTAGTATCAAGAGTCACGCTGCCCGGTCGCGCTGGAGAGAAATGTTTCGACTTTCGATTTCACCGTCCGTCGGTCGATGCCCAGCTGGCGCGCGGTGTTTTCGTACGATCCCGTCTGGCGATATACCTGAGCCGCATAGTAAGAAACCACCTCGTCCGCTGTCAGCGCGCCTGCGCGGAAACGTGTCAGGAATTCATCGCCGACGGACGACTCCCGATCGGCGAGGGGCCGGTAAGAACGCCGGATGATCACGTTGCGGACACACTGTTCCAATTCCCTGTAATTGCCGGGCCAACCGTAGGCTGCGGGCAGATGTGAATCGACCCAGGCCTCGACTTCCGGCAGACACCGTTCCGCTTCGTCGCCCACGGAACGTCTCACCATGAACAGCAGCAGGTCGCGCAAGCCGTCGGGTGAGTCTTCGATTTGTTCGCGCAGCGAAGGTGTTTGAATCAGGTCGGCGCAGAGGCGATAGTAGAGGTCCTCGCGGAATCGTCCCGCCTGGATCTCGGTCTGCAGATCGCGGTTGGTGGCGGCAATTAATTTGCCGGCGAACTCACGGACGGCCGTATCGCCGACAGCGGAAAACTTGCGGGTTTCTATGACCCGGAGCAGTTTGACCTGAATCGAGAGGTCCATCTCGCCGAGTTCGTCAAGAAACACCGAGCCCACCAGCGGACAGGATTCGAGCCAGCCCTTACGATCGCCAATGGCGCCGGTAAAGGAACCGCGGCGGTGACCGAACAACTCGGATTCAATCAGGGTTGGCGAGAGCGCCGCCAGATTGACGGCAACAAACGTCTCATGCGATGAATCGGCGAAGCGCAGATGCACGGGATCGAACGGGACGTAACGCGATCCGGCAATGGCACGCGCCACCAGCTCTTTTCCGGTTCCGGAAGGGCCCGTAATGAGCGTGGGGAAATCGCGCATCCGCGCATATAGAATGCGTCTATAACGGCGCAGGTCGTGGGTGAAAACCGACTGCCATACGGAGGCGCGCAGCCGTGCCGCCGGCATCGAATTACCGATGATGTTATCGAATATGTGGTGGAACGCCCGCTGCACCTGACGGAAGCACGCGAAGAAGTGAGCGCATTCGGAAGCGGTTTCGAAGTGGACTCCTTCACGCGTCAGATAGCGGCTCCAATCCGAAGCGAACGCGCGGTAGAACGCCCAGTTTTCGGTGGCGGCGGCAAATTGCGGATAATAGCGCTGATATAGCAGATGGTGAACGCAATCTTCATATATTGCGGCGTCGGCTGCCGGAAGATCACCTCTGCGCAAATGAATTTTCTCGATCAGCGGCGTAAGTCTGGCATGGAGCCGGGTGACATTGGGGCTGGCGGAATCGGGGTCCTTAACGGATGCGCTCCAGACCGTTTGGCGGGAGACGAAATCCTTTTCAAGCGCAGCCTTCTCATGGGCGGTTCGCTCCGGCAGGAATGGATTGCAATAGGCCAGTCGGGAAACGGCCGCGAGGAAACGGCGCTCGGACTCGGACAGTATGGACATACAAAAATTGTACGTTGTGGCTCATTAAATGAACGTAAGTCCGCGCAAGAAGCGCGCCAAATCATTGAAATTGCGTTGACGGCGAATGGCGCGTGCCATGCAATTAGGGGGAATGAACGCACAGGAGAGCATAGATGGCCTTCTTCGTAATTCTCGTCGTCGCCGTTGTTGGCGGGTACCTGCTGAAGCTTCACAAAAGGCTTCGTGAACTTGAGGAAGAAATCGACAAAGTGCGCGAGCAGTCGGCCAGCGCTGCGCAACTGAACGAATTCATGTGGAGAGTGTGGCGGCTGGAGAATCCGGTGACATCCGATCCGAAGCCCCAGGTGGAAGCGCAGCGTGAACCTGTGCCGGAGGTCGTCGCAGAGGAGGTGGTCGTACCGAAACCAGAACCGCGTGCACCGGCGCAAGGTGAGAGCACGCCGCAAGAATCGTTGGCCTCCCCCGTATTTGTCCCCAATTTGCCGGAAGGCCCATCTCTCGCGGAACGTCTTCGCCGCATGCTGGGCGATCAGGAATGGGAAATGCTGGTGGGCGGCAGTTTGCTCAACAAGCTGGGCGCGTTCGTTCTGGTAATTGGCATCGCACTGTTTCTCGGGTATTCGTTCGGTCATATTACGCCCGCCGGCCGCGCCGCGATGGCGATCCTGGTCAGTTCTGCGCTGCTGGTGGCGGGCATTCAGGTAGAGCGGCGAGGTCAGTATCGCGTCTTTGCGCGGGGGTTGATTGGGGCGGGCTGGGCGGCGCTCTACGCGACCTCGTACGCGATCTACGCGATCCCGGAAGCGCGCATAATTCAGAGCCCCCTGGCCGGATCGGCCGGTATGGTCCTGGTGGCGGCAGCGATGATCGCGCACTCCCTCCGTTATCGCTCGCAAGCGGTCACCGCCGTGGCATACTTTGCCGCGTTCGCCGCCATGGCGGTGACGCCGTCGAGTCCTTTTGCAGTAATCAGTCTGATACCGCTGGCGGGATCGATTCTTTACCTTGCGTGGCGCTTCGAGTGGTATTCCATGGCGCTGTTCGGTCTGGCCGCCACGTATCTGACCTGCATTTCGCGAGGCAACTCGGGCGCACCGCTGGCGGCGACACAATCGCTGTTTCTCGCCTACTGGTTTTCATTCGAAGTCTTCGACCTGCTGCGTGTGAGGCGCCGAGTGGTGGCCGGCGGCGTCGATCTGCTGTTCCCACTGAACAGCGCGTTCTTCCTGGGACTGTCTTATCTCGCATGGTCAACCCAAGCGCCGGACCAACTCTGGATCGCCTCGGCGTTCGGCGCGACGTTGTTCCTTGGCGATTCGCTGATACGTGCAGTGGTGCGGCCCCCCGCAACTTTCGAAGCGGCCGAGGATCTGATTGCGCGCCTGCGTTCAGGCAGCTACGAGGGGGCGTTTCTGATCTCGACCGTGCTGACGGGGCTAGCCGTGGTGGGACGCGTACCCGGAATGTGGTCGGGCGTGGGATTGGCCGTTGAGGCCGAGGCGATATACCTGGCGGGTCTGCGACTGAAGTCGGTGTTCCTGCGACGGCTGGGCGCAAGCACATTTGCTCTATCCACGCTGCGGACGTTTTCGCGCGAGGATACATGGTCGAAGACTGTCGTGCTCGGCCATTCAACCTGGAACTGGACGCCCACATCTTTGTTTTACGCGGCGCTTTTCTACGTAAACCGGGCGCTGCGCAGACCGAACGCCATCATGAGCTGGTGCGCGGCAGTGTTTGTGGCCGCAGCTCTGGCTGCCGAGGCGCCCGCCGGCTTTGTGGGCACGGCCTGGATCGTACTCGGACTGGCGCTGTTTGAAACCGGATTGCGCACGGGGGCGATTGAGTTCCGTATGCAGGCGTGGATCCTGTTCGCCGCCGGAGTAGTGGCGACAGCGCTGCCGAGCCTGGCAGGAGTGCAGGATAAGTCGCTGCCCATTGCCATCGCCCTGGCCGTCTTCTACGGGTGTGCGTTACGCGCGAAGTGGGGTCGCCAGGTCGACCCGTTAGAACGGCGCCGGTTCGCCTTGAGCATGTCCGGAGGAGCCGCGTTCCTCGCCATGTTTCTTGCATGGAGAACCGTCCCGCCGCAATGCCTGGCGTTGACATGGTGCGTTATCGCGGTGGCGATTCTCGAACTGGGCGTCAAACGGATTCCAACGGAACTAAGAATCTATTTCGGTCCGGCGTCGCTGCTGGCAGCGTATGGCGTCGTCGTCACTAACCTGGATGCTTTCGTGAAGTTTCCGGCGCAGGCGGTCTGGCTGACGTACGCTGGCGGATGTCTCGCAGCGTTGGCCGCCACTGCCCGGCTCACGCTCAGGCCACCGGCCGAGGCAACGGACTGGGAACGCTGCCTGCTCCGCGACACAATCGCGGCGCTCGGATGTGCAGCCGCTCTGGCAACCGTGTGGCTGGTAGTCCCCGAACCGTTTGTAACGATTTTCTGGATCTCGATCGCAGTCGGGATCCACGAAGCCGGCACCGCCGCACGGCTCGTTTCGTTCCGCGGTATTTCTCTCGCGGCGTTGATTGCCGTCTACCTCCGAGTCTTCCAATTCGATCTCGATAATTCGACGTTGACTGCGGCGCCCGCTGCCATTGTGGGTATCTATTGGATCTGGCATCGGACGCGCCGCTTGCCTCTGGAAGATGAACCGGCGTGGATCGCACAGGTGCAGTTCTGGGCGGCGATTCTTCCCGTACTGGCATTGATACGGCACGAGGCGGGTGCGCACAACGCGCCGGCTGGCTGGGTGCTGGTCGCTGTTGCGCTGCTTGTGGTGGGCAATCGGCTGCAGCTTCGAGAAGCCCGCCTGCAAAGCTATTTTGTCGCGGGACTGACATTCGCCCCGGCCTTAACCGTGTATCGCGCACCCGCACTTTGGATTTCCGGCCTGACCGTTGCCGGATTCTATGCGGGCCAGTTGGCGGCCAGGCGCTCCCAGGAGCAGTGGTCGCAGATCTATTTCTCGGTTCTGGGAACGTTGCTGCTGGCATCGGTAATCTTTGTTCATGCATCCGGCGGACTGCTCACCGTTGCGTGGGGCATTCAGGGATTGGCCCTGTTGGGATGCGGATTCGCGATGCGGGAGCGTGTACTGCGCCTGCAGGGACTGGGGCTGTTTCTGATCTGCATCCTGAAACTGCTCCTCTATGACCTGCGGAATTTGGAAACCGTCTATCGAATCCTTTCATTTGTCGTGCTGGGGTTGATTCTGTTGTCGGTGTCGTGGATCTACACCCGCTTCCGGGAACATGTGCGGCGGCTATTGTGAATGCCTGCTGAAGGAGCCTCTCGCATGTTCACTGATACCGGGTTCACACTCTCCCTGCGCAGCGAGGCTTCTCCTTTCGCCCCCCCAGTGCAGCAGGCGCAGACCGTCCCACGCTTGATTTCCTTTTTGCGCAAACGCTTGTGGAGGTGGAGCCGCCGGCATTCGGGGTTGGCACAGCGCGCCAGCCGATAGGCTCCCGGTGGCCCAGATGGAATGCTGCAATTACACCGGTGTCCTGGATCCGGACCCGGTTCCGGGAACGTGTGCGGCGCTTGTTGCGAACGTGTTGGGCCTAATGGCGTTTCAAATGCCGCGGCCGAGACTAAATTGAGGCTATGACCGAAGGTGGGATGACGGTCCGAATCACAGAAGCCGAACTCGCACGGGACGTGCGGGCGGTGATGGAAACAGTCGAGCAGGGTGGCGAGGTAATCGAGAAGGATGACCGCCGGCTCGCGGCTGTGATCCATGCCCTCGGTCGCAGCGGTAGCCCCATCACCGAAATTCTGAGCGAAGCCAGAAAGCGAAACTCCCCCGCCACGCTGGATGAAGACTTCGGTAAGGACCTTGAAGACATCATTGCCAGCCACCACGCACCATGGCAAACGCCCTCCTGGGATTAGTGCTGGACTCCAGCGCGGCCATCGCCGCGGAGCGCGGCAGGCAGTCAGTTGCGGACTTCATCGAAACCATTCTCCGCGCTCAGGTATGCCGTATTAACAAGAAACCTGAGGCACTTTCAAAACATTCCCGGCTTGACCGTTCTGCCGTTCTGAGCAATGGATGCGATTTGCTATCGCGCCTTACTGTATATCGACAGTCACCGGATTCGCCGCCACACCATCCACCACCAGTTGCAGCGTAAGCGCACCCATGCCGATCAGCGATCGATCGATGAGCGCATTGATCTGGTCGAGGCCAGCATCGGTGCCCTGCGCGCCTGCGTACGTCACTTGCAGGGCTACGCCCCCGAGCGTTACCGATACCCCTGAAAGGCCGCTGCGTCCTCTGATTCCGGTGCCGAACAGGGCCAGAAAAACGTTGGTGGAAGCGGAGCCGAGATTGATGGGGGTGGCCGTGCAAACCGCAGGCGAGCCGCTGCAGGAGAACACGGGCAGAATCTGCGGCGAGGCACCGTTGGTATAGGACAGCGAGAGGGCAGCAGGCACTCCCGTCCCGCTGGAATCGGCGGTAAAGAGAGATGGCGATACCTTTGCAATAGCAGCGGCAAGCGAAACGTGGCTCCCGGCGGAGTTGTTCACGGTAACGGTCGCGCTGCCGCTCGCCAGACCTTCGGGAACTACAAAATCGATCTGCGTGGGGGAAACATAGAAGAGCGCCGCCGCGCGGGAGGCTCCGATCGAATCCGTGACGGTTACCGTCGCCCCAGCCAAAGTGGCCGGAAGCGTGGCAGATCTGCTCTGCGCGGTCGTGGTCGAGAAGTTGGCTCCGAACGCGACCGCGTACTCATCGGAAGCCAGGGGACCCGCGGAATATGAGCCTGCATTCAGGATGGATTCGATCGCAAGAACTCCCGGGGATACGGTGAAAAGCTGGACCACCGGCGTGGCGGCTTTGTAGTTGGCATTCCCCGCTTGTGCAGCCTGGATGCCGCAGGTTCCCAAACCCACCAGAGTGACGGTCCCGCCTGTCACGGTACAGACCGACGAAGTGGTTGACGTGAAACTGACGGCCAGGCCGGAGGAAGCGGTGGCGTTCACCGATAGAGATGCGACGGCGCCGAGTACCACATTCGAAAGAGGGCCGAAGGAAATGATCTGGCTTCCCTGCGTCACCGTGAAATGCTGGACCACCGGCGTGGCCGCGGCGTAGTTGCCATCGCCCGGCTGATTGGCCTGGATGCTGCAAACGCCCGCGGCGATCAGGGTCACCATAGTGCCTGCGACGGAACAGACAGAAGATGCAATGGAGGCGAAGCTGACCGTCAGGCCCGAGGATGCGGTTGCAGCCACGGTGAAGGGAGCGGCGCCGAATACCTGGTTCGTGAGAGCGCCGAAGGTGATGGTCTGGCTTTTCGGCGTCACAGTGAAACTCTGGACAACGGGCGAGGCCGGGGCGAAATCGGCATTGCCTGGCTGCGTGGCCTGGATGGTACAGGTGCCGGCCAGCGCCAGGGTCACGGTGAAGCCGGCTACCGTGCAGACTCCCGAATTGCTCGCGAGACCTACGGGAAGGCCCGAAGAGGCGGTGGCAACGACGGTGAACGGAGCGACGCCCAGTGCCTTGTTGGCCAGCGCGGCGAAGGTGATGGTCTGGCTGCCCGGCGTCACGCTAAAGAACTGGGTAACCGGCGCCGCCGGGCCGAAGAAGCTGTTCCCGGTTTGATTCGCCTGTATGGTGCAGACTCCCACGGTCAGCACCGTTACGGTGGCCCCCGATACCGTACACACGGATGAAGTAGTCGCGGTGAAACTGACGGTGAGACCCGAGGACGCGGTGGCGCTCACTATAAAGGGAGCGGCCCCGAAAGTCTGGCTGGCGAGCGGGGCGAAGGTGATGGTCTGTGTGCCCTGTGTCACCTGGAAACTCTGGCTCACCGCGGGGGCCGCGGCGTAGTTGCTGTTACCGGCCTGCGCGGCCTTGATGGTGCAGGTTCCGGTTTTGACCAGAGTCACAGTGGCCCCGGCTACAGTGCAAACCGCCGCCGTAGCGGAGGTGAAACCGACGACAAGGCCCGAGGATGCGGTGGCAGTCAGCGCGAACGGTGCAGTCCCGAATGGCTGGTCGGCGAGCGCGGCGAAGACGATGGTCTGTGTTCCCTGGGTGACGGAGAAACTCTGGCTCACCGAAGGGGCCGCGGAGTAGTTGCTGTTGCCCGCCTGCGTGGCCCGGATAGTGCAGAGTCCCAGACTCACCAGCGTAACGGTCGAGCCCTGAATTGTGCAGACGGCCGGTGTAGTCGAAGCCAGGCTCACGGTAAGCCCGGAGGACGCGGTGGCGTTCACCGGAAACGGCGGTGAAAAGGTTTGGTTCGGAATGGCGCCGAAAGTAATAGTTTGGTTCCCCGGCGTGACGAGGAAGTTCTGGCTGACCACAGGGGCCGCGGAGTAGTTGCCGCCACCTGCTTGCGAAGCCTGGACGGTGCAGACGCCCGTGCTTACCAGAGTCACCATGGCGCCCGACACCGTACAGACGGAAGTGGTGGTCGAGACGAAACTAATGGCGAGTCCCGAAGACGCGGTAGCTCCGATCGTGAATGGCGCTGTCCCAAACATCTGGCTGGCGATGGGGCCGAACGTTATGGTCTGGTTTCCCGGCGTGACGGTGAGCTGAAGAGTGTTGCTGGTGGAAGGCGCGTTAGCCGGATCGGCGCCGTATTGGGCGGTTATAGTGTGGTTGCCAACGTTGAGACCGCCGGCGCCAAACACGTAGGAACCGCCCGTTGCGACACCCGTGCCGATGATGGTTCCCGCGTCCAGAAAGGTTCCAGTCCCTGTCTGTTGGGGATCGAAACTGCCGGACGGCAGCGTCACCGTGAGGGTCAACGGCACGAGGGTTCCGTAGGTAACGGTCGAGCCCGCCGTCGTAGTCAGGACGGAACTCGTGGCGGCCTGCCGGCCGAGGAATATCGATAAGGAACTGGCGCCCCCGTTAGCCGTGGCGATATCCGGTCTGCCATCGCCGTTGAAGTCCGCCGACGTCAGGTTTATCGGCGCCGCGCCCGCCGCGAACGGGTTGCCGGGAGCCGCCGTGAACCCGCCGGATCCGTTACCGAGCAGCACCGTTACGGTGTTGTCGCCGGAGTTGGCTGTCACGATGTCGGGCCGGCCGTCCCCGTTAATATCGAAGACGGCCACTGATTGCGGCGACTTACCCACGGTAAACGGACTGCCCGCGGTAGCCGTGAACGCGCCCGCTCCGTTGCCCAGAAGAACGCTTACAGTGTTGTCGCCGGAATTTGCGGTGACGATATCCAGCTTGCCATCGAGATTGAAATCGACCACCGCGACGGATTGCGCAAAGGCACCGACAGGGAAAACTCCGAATTCACTGAATCCACCCGCTCCGTTGCCCATAAAAACCGTCACGAAGTTGCCGGCAATGGCCGTGACGAGATCCGGTTTGCCGTCGCCGTTGAAGTCCCCCACAGCTACCGAACGCGGAAAAGATCCTGCCGGCAAAGGACTGCCCGGAGCCGGTGTAAACCCACCCGATCCGTTGCCCAATAGAATCGTCAGATCCTGGTCGGCATAGTTGGCAGTGACGAGGTCCTGCCTGCCGTCGCCATTGAAATCGGCCACCGCTAAACACTGTGGTTCTGCTCCGACGGCGAAGGGACTGCCGACGGCCGACGTGAATCCTCCCGCTCCGTTGCCGAGAAGCACCGTGACGTTGTTGGCGCCGGAATTTGCGATGGCAAGGTCGGGAATGCCGTCGCCGTTGAAGTCCGCCACGGCCACGGAAGCGGGATTCGCGCCCACTGCGAAGGGGCTACCCGGGGCTGCGGTGAATCCGCCGGACCCGTCGCCCAGCAGCACCGTTACGCTGCTCGCGGAATAATTCGCCGTGACGAGATCCAGTTTGCCGTCCCGGTTAAAATCCCCTGTCGCGACGGCTTGCGGACTCCCCGCCGCCGCCAACGGACTGCCTTGAGCTGGCTGGAGAGTCCCGGACGGCGTGGCGACGTTAAGAGTCACCTGGGTGGAGGCGTCGAAGAAATTCGGCGCCCGGTAACGAACCGTGCCGGTATACACGCCTGGAGAAAGCGATGCCGCATTGGCCGACAAGTAGACGGTGGTCACGCCGCCGGTGGCGTTCGACCCCGGCGTCGCCCCGAGCCACGGCTGATTGGAGGAAACACTATAACTCGAACCGGCGGTAGAGGATTTCACGCTCACCGGAATCGCCACGGGAGCGGCCTGTCCGGTTGCAGCGAAGAAAGAGAGCAATGCGGGATGCGCGGCGAGCGGAGGCAGCATGTTCAGCAGCACCGTCACGGTATTGCCAGTGAGATTTGGGGTGGCTAGATCGGGCTGGCCGTCGCCGTTGAAGTCGCCCAGCGTTATGCCAAGCGGATTCGCTCCCACGGCGAAAGGACTTCCCCCAGCTGCGGTGAATCCGCCCGCTCCGTTGCCCAGCAGCACCGTTACCGAGCTATCGCCGGAATTAGCCGTGGCGAAATCAAGCACGCCGTCGCCGTTAAAATCCTTGAGAGCAACGGACCACGGTTTCGATCCCACCGCGATATGCGCGCCTGACGCAAAATTGCCCGTCCCATCGCCCAGCAGCGCGGTTGCCGTGTTATCGCCCGCGTTGGCGGTAACGATGTCGGGATTACCATCCCCGTTCAGATCTCCCAGCGCCACGGACTGCGGATTGGCTCCCGCCGCGAACGGGTTGCCCGGATCTGGAGTGAACTGACCCGATCCATTGCCCAGCAGCACGGTGACGGTGTTGTCGCCGGAGTTGGCCGTCACGATATCGGGCTTACGGTCTCGATTGATGTCTCCGATGACTACGGCTTGAGGATTGGTTCCCACGGCGAACGGACTGCCCGCGGCGGCCATGAATCCGCCCGATCCGTTGCCCAGCAGCACGGTTACAGTGTTGTCGCCGGAGTTAGCCGTGACGATATCGAGGTTGCCATCTGCGTTGAAGTCTCCAATGGCCGCCGATTGCGGATTCGCTCCCACTGCGAACGGACTGCCCGCGGCCGCCGTGAAACCGCCCGATCCATTGCCGAGAAGCACGGTTATAGTGTTGTCGCCGGAATTGGCGACGATGAGGTCCGGATTGCCATCACCGTTGAGGTCTCCGACGGCCACGGAAGCGGGCATCGACCCCACCGCGAACGGGCTGCCATGGGCGGCAGAGAACCCACCAGATCCATTGCCGAGGAGGACGGTTACGGTGTTGGCGCCGAAATTCGCCGTGACGAGGTCGAGCTTGCCATCCGCGTTGAAATCCGCTGCCGCCACCGATCGGGGCATCGATCCGACCGCGAAGGGGCTACCCGGTGCGGCAGAGAACTGAGCATGCGCACCTGTGGCCAGGAGCAATATCGCGCCAAGCCTTCGCCAAGCCATTCTGATGCCTTATCGGCAACGACACACAGCCTTCTAGCCCGGATTGTGGCCCGCGCACACCGTCATGGCCTTTCGTTTGCTTAGGTTTCAATCTCCGATGCGACCCGCGATCAGTCTATGCATGATTGTAAAGAACGAGGCGGTCAACCTGCCGCGTTGCCTCAAATCGGTGGGCGCCCTGGCTGGCGAGCTGATCGTGATCGATACCGGATCGACGGATGGGACGCCGGAGATCGCGGCACGCCACGGAGCTCAAGTGATCCCGCTCGATTTCACGACCGCCGATTTCGCAGCCGCGCGTAACCACGGGATCGAGCACGCCACGGGGCGCTGGATTTTGGTGCTCGATGCGGATGAGACGCTCGATCCGGCCGGCATACCCGCTATCCAGGAACTGGTGGCGCGCGACGAAAATGCGGGGTATTTTCTGGAACGCCATAATCCTACAGTGGATTACGTGGTCCGGCTTTTTCCCAATCGCCCGGCCTACCGGTATCGCGGGCGGGTTCACGAGACGGTCGACGCCTCAATCCTCGCAGCGAGCGCTCAGCTGCTTAAGACGGGTATTCGCATCGATCATAATTTTTCCTCGAATCCGGAAGCCCGGCGTCGGAAGAACCACTGGTACATCGCGATCCTGAAGGAAGAGATCGCCGCCGACCCGAGCGACTCTTCGCGGCTGGATTTTCTGGCGGCGGAATATCACCAGCTGGAAATGTTCGATGAAGCCGCTGAGGTCGCGAAATTGATTGTGCAGGCGAGGCCGCTCGACGCGCGGGCCCACTTATTCCTCGGCATTTACGATTTATTGTACAAGGCCGATCCGGTAAGCGCGCGCGCTGATTTCACTCGCGCTTTGACGCTTCGTCCGGGCTATGCCGAGGCTGAATCGTTCCTGCAACTCATTGCCGACCAACCGGCGCTACGTTAACGAGACGCCGGCGGTCGACAGAGTGCTGAAGATAATCGATGCCGGGTTCGCCGAATTTGTGTCGGAACCTGAACTGAACTGGCTGAGCAGACTTCCCTGTTGGTGGTGGTGTCCCCCGGAAAGCGCCTGCGCGAGATCCTGAAAGTCGGGCAGTTGGTTACTCTGCGAAGCATTGGTGAAATCGCTCGAAAGCTGCGTCAGCTGGTTAGCCAGCGTCGAGTTCCCGCCGGTCTGAGCCGTCTGGGCCGCGGTGTGGAGGTTAGAGGCAATCTGCTTCGTCACGTTCTGATATTGAGTGGGATTTTGCTGCTGCAGATCCTGCAGAGTGGTGGCGATCTGCGCGAACGGCGAGAGCTGATTGGTGTCCTGCGGCGCGGCGGCGCTGGCTGCGGAAGCACTGGTGACTCCAAGGGTCTTGCTCAAAATGGGCTGAATGAAATTACTGTAGATACTCGACAGTGAGCTGACATGCATGCGTGGATCGGTTGCATTTCCATAACCACTTCCGAAGGTGTCAGTGATTTGCCTGGAAAATCGTGACGCCGCTCCGATAAGGAGCACATGAACAACGTGTATCGCCGCGCAGAATCCATCCTGGAGGTTGCTACAGCAGCGGGAGCAGCCTCCGGCGGTACAGCGATTGTGCTGGATCGGGCCGGCAGCTTGCGCGTGATGAGCTCCGAGGGCTGGACGCTGCGCGGGCTGATTCAGGAGTTCGGTGCGGCCGAGGTTTACATGGTGCAGCGATTATCCGGAAGCGTCACGGTCGAAGGCTGGACCACATCCGGCCAATGCACGCTCAGTAAGCGGCAGCCGAAAGTAACTTACATACAGACATTGCAGGTAACGCCAAGATTGGCGGCCTGACTGAACGAACGCTCCCCGCAGGTCTGGACCTCATAACTGTCCGTGCGCAGGACCGCGACGTCGCCATGCTTCCGAACCAGCGTTCCACGAACCACTAATTCGAGATCGCAAATGCTTTGGAGGCGCGAGGGCAGAGCGATGCGAAGTTCCAGGTCGGGCTTACCCTGCAGTTCCTGATCGAACTCGAAGCAAACGCCTCCGCCGCTCAGATTCCGCGTGCGGCCGGTTCCCATATAGGTGACGTTTCCGGTGGAGTATGAAAAACGCAAATCCAAAGCCAACGGCAGGCGCTCGGCCGTGCGCAAGCCCTCCGGAACGTCAAACCATGGCATTGGCGAGTCCATGTCTCTGAGCCAATGCTACTCGAATAGTTAACTTTTGTGAACGGTCGTTGGTAATAGTACTTACAATTGCCGAACAAAGGGGACTAAGAAAGCGCAGGCGAAATCGCCTACTCCACAACGACGAATCAGCAGGTTACAAGCTTGTGGAGTAGGGCCCTTGGCCTGCCAACTTACAAATTTCCTACTCGGTCATGGCGCGAGCGTAAGAAGCGAGGAAAGTTTCGGACGCCAGCGCTTCCAACTCCCGCGCCGCCTCATACTGATATTCGGCCAGCCGGCGGTCGCGCAGTTTTTCGATCAGCCGCAGACGCCGTTGCGCCACCAGAGCCACGCCACGCTGCTGTTCCAGCGTCTCCCCGGTCTTCCGGCACTTCTCCCGCAATTCGCGATCAAGCTGCTTCGCCCGGCGCCGAAAGGTTCCCAAAGCTGCCAGTTCCCCTGCCTGAATGCTCGGCGACCGCAACACCTCCATCTGACGTGCGAGAGAAACCCGCCGGTGATGCTCCATTTCAGCCACCGCGTGAGCCGCCGCATCGGCACACAGGCGCAGGCGTTCTTCCTCCAGGCTGGCTTGCGTTCGATACCATTCGAGAACGCGCCCGAGTTGAAAGCGAAATGGCGCCATGGGCCTCTTAGAGTTTTTCCGCGAGGCGCATCAGGGCTTCATAGCTTTCGGGCAGGGAAAATCCCTCGGCATTATCCTGGCGCAGAAAGCTGGTAATCTCCGGGCGCATGTTGATAGCGGTATCGAGTGCGGCATTAGTGCCTGCAGTGTAAGCGCCGAGTTCCACCAGATCCTTCGATTCTTCGTAAGTGGCCAGCGCACCTCTGATTTTTCGGGCGGCGGCCATGTGGTCGGGGCCGGCCAGTTTCGAATCGAGCCGGCTGATGGAGTGCAGAACGTCGATGGCCGGATAATGGCCGGCGGCAGCGAGGCGGCGCGAAAGGATGATGTGCCCATCGAGGATAGCGCGCACCGCGTCGCAGATCGGCTCATTGAAATCGTCGCCTTCCACCAGCACGGTGAAGAAACCGGTAATCGATCCGCCCTGAAAATTGCCGGCGCGTTCGAGAATACGGGGCAGCAGATTGAATACGGAAGGCGTGTATCCTTTCTGGCTCGGCGGTTCGCCCGCGGCCAGACCGATTTCCCGTTGCGCCATGGCGAGGCGCGTAACAGAATCCATGATCAGCAGAACGTTGGCGCCCTGATCCCGAAAATATTCGGCTATCGCAAGCGCGACAAACGCGGCGCGGACGCGCAATGGGGCCGGTCGATCGGACGTCGAACAAACCACCACGGAGCGCTTACTGCCCTCGGGGCCCAGTTCGTGTTCGAGAAAAGCGCGCACTTCGCGATTGCGTTCGCCCACCAGGGCGATAACCGTTAAATCCGCGGAATTGTGCTTCGCCATAGCGCCGAGCAGAGTGCTCTTGCCCACGCCGCTGCCGCCGAACAGGCCCATTCTCTGCCCTTTGCCGCAGGGCATCAAAGTGTCAATGGCGCGAATCCCGGTAGTGATCGGCTCGGCGATATGTTCCCGATCCATAGGGCTGACCGGCGCCTGATACAGCGGATAATACGCGGCGGGGCGGATGGCCGGTTTGCGGTCGATGGGTTGGCCGAAACCATCCACCACACGGCCGATCAGATCGGGACCGACGGCTACGCTCGACTCGCCTTCCCGCGCGATGATGCGGTCGTGTAACTGAATGCCGTCGATTTCTTCGAGCGGCATCGAAAGCACGTGGCCATTACGAAAGCCGATTACCTGAGTGCGGATTCTTCTGCCGGACGAGGTCACCACCTCGCAAAAATCGCCCACGGCGACGGCGGGCCCACGAGATGCCAGAAGCAGGCCCACCAGTTCCACGATCTCGCCCGTCCATGGAAGCAGGGTGGATTTCCGAACCTGCACGAGGTAGGGATTGATATCGAATGCCGGGGAAGCCGTCATGCCCTGCGCCGCATTTCGTCGACCAGCCCGTTTTCAATTTCACGCAATTGCGTTTCGACCGAAGCATCCAGATTGCCCCGGCTGATTTCAAAGGATACTCCGCCTTTAGGCAGCGCCGGATCGATCAGGACTTCCACAGCCGCCCTGCCTTCCTGTTCGAGACATGTACGCAAGATTTTTTCCTGTTCGGGATGCACCCGTACGCGATAAACTTCCTGGCTCTGCAGCTTTTCAAGGGCGGCCTTAATGAGAGCCTCGAGCGCCGAAGTGTCGATCGACAGTTCCCGATGCAGCACGCGGCGAGCGATTTCAATGGCCAGGCGCACGGTATCGTTTTCCGCACGGCGTATGGTTTCCGAGCGCGCCGACGAGACTTCGGCAACCGTCTTCGCCAGCCCCTCAACCGCGCTGCGAACCTGCTCGTCGAGACTCTTGCGCGCGGCGGCATCTCCGGCGCGGCGGCCTTGTTCAAAGGCCTCTTTGCCGCGCTGCTCGATCAAAGCGTTCAGTTCCTCGATTTTGCGCCGCAGCCCGGCGATCTCATGCGGCGCATCGGCCTCTTCCGATGCAGCCGCCGCCTTTCGGGCGGACGAGGGAACCATGCGGGCCGCGCCCTTGACCCGCCAGGGCGCCGCCTGCACTTCGATTTCATCGCCGCGGAAAACCTTACACAACATATTCGTCCATAACGGCTCAGGTCTTCTGATCGTGCAGCCACATGCGAAGGACGTTGGCGCTGATCTCGGATTCCTTCTGCGCAAACTGGCGGACGCGCTCGGCAGACTCGGCGTGGGCCCTGGCGAGCAGTTGTTGAGCGTCGGCGGCTATGGCAGCCGCAGTCTCGCTGGCTCCTCCCACACTGCCCTGCCCGGCAACGGCGTGTTCGACATGGCTTGGTTCGAGAGCGCTCTCCTGCGACGCCAGAGTGCGTCGAGCCGCCGCGGCTTCCAGTTCGTCGCTCACCTTTTCCGTAGTTGCTTTGAAGCCACGGCCCGGCAGATAGCGCAGGATCAGGGAAATCAGGACGGACAATAAAACCAGCCCACCCAATGCCATCCACACCACATCCCGATACTTGCTGACCATCATCAGCCATGCCGGTCCGGAGTCGGGCTTGGGCGAAGAAGACGGGGGAGCCGATTGCATCGCGTCCAGCGTGTTGGTTTCAAACGGCAGAGACTCGACAATCAGCTGATCGCCGCGATCCGCGTTAAATCCCGTCACGCCGGCTACCAGATCCCGAATGGTTTTCATGGTGTCGGGCGGAGGCGGCGCCACCACACGGTGACGATTCTTCCCCGAGCCCTCCCAATGAGCGGGCTGGCCCACCAGCACCGAAAGAGACATGCGGCGCACCACACCCTGCGGAGTGCGCGTGTGACGGACGACGCGGCTCGATTGATAGGTCACATTCTCGGTCTTATGAGAAGTACCTCCACCGCTGCGGGCCGCGGCAGGCGTGGGTGGATTGGGAAGATTGGCCGCAGTGCCGGGGACGCCGCCGATCGATGCGCGTTCGTTCGTATCCTCGCTTTTCTGTGAGGTCAACATCACGGATTGATCGGGATTAAACGTTTCTTCCTGTTGTTCTCCGCTGGTCAGATCAAACTCCACCGAAGCGCCCGCGCGAAACTGATCGGAGCCCAGTAAAGGTTCAAGCGTGCCGGATATCTTGGCGACCAGATCACGTTCGATCTGCTGGCGCACTTCGAGAGCTTCACTGGTAGTCTGCGAATCGCCGGAGGAAACTCTTTTGGGCCGGCTCAGCAGATTGCCGTCCATATCAATCACGGCCACCGCGTCGGGAGTCAGCCCCTCCACAGCGCTGGCTACAAGGTTGCTGACGGCCAGAACGTTCTGCGCGGAAATGCGGGCCCCGGGTTGAAGCTTGACCATGACGCTGGCCTTGGCCGGTTGCTGCTGCTCGAGAAACACAGACTCGCGCGGGAAGGTGAGATGGACGCGAGCCTGCACCACTTCGGCCATACTCATGACCGAGCGCTCCAGTTCGCCCTCGAGGGCGCGTTGATGGTTGATATGCTCCACCAGTTCTGTCGCACCGAAGTTGGTCTTATCGAATAATTCGAAACCGATGCGTCCCGATTTCGGCAGCCCCGCCGAGGCCAGGGTCAGCCGCGATTCCGCCAATCGCGCGGATGGGACCAGCACGACGCTGCCGCCGTCGGAGAGGCGATATTCCACCCCGGATTCCTTCAGCTTCTGCACTACCGGCGCGGCGTCTTCGGCTGCCATAGCAGTGTAGAGCGGACGAAAATCGCCCTCGTGCCGGTAGCGCAGCAGGGCCGCGATGGCGCCTCCCGAAATCAGCACCGCGACGATGATCGACACGCGCTGAACGACAGTAAGATCGGCTACCAGTTTTTGCAGTTGATTCATGTGACGCGATTCCGGCGGCCGTTACAGCTGCATCTTCATGACTTCCTGATAGGCGGAAACCACTTTGTTGCGTACCTGAAGCCCCAGCTCGAATGCCAGTTCGGCCTGTTGGCCGGCCAGCGCGACGGTGTGCAATTCCTCGTTTTCACCCGTCATGAATTTCTGCGCAGCCGAACCCGCGTCATTCTGTAAGGACTGAAGATTATTGATCGTGCTTTCGAGAATATTCTGAAATGCTCCCGAACCCGAGCCTGCTGCTGGAACGGCGGCGCCGGGCATTGGAATGGGATTGATATTTGCGATGGGGTTAATCGTGCTCAAGTTCTGGATCTCCTCTAACGCAGCAGATCGATCGATTTCTGGATCATGTCTTTCACCGCGGACATGGCCGCCACGTTAGCCTGGTAGCTTCGGTTGGCGCCCACGAGGTCCACCATATCTTCCGCGGGATTCATGCGCGGTATGGAAACATAACCGTCGGCATCGGCATCGGGATGCCCGGGCGCGTATTGCTTCTCCGGATCGCGCTGATCCACGGAAATCTGCGTGACCTGCACCCCTGTTTGCAGCTGCGATTCGAGCTCCGAGGCAAATTCAGATCCGACGTTCGCGGTGGAGAAGATGGCGTCCTTACGCCGGTAAGGCCCTCCCTCCGGCGTGCGCGTGGTTTCCGAGTTGGCGATGTTTTCGACCAGCAGCGCGGCGCGGGTTCTTTGTGCTGCCATGCCCGACGCGCTGACCGACATACTGGTGAAGAGGCTCATGCCGGACCTTCCTTAATGGCTTCCTTGACTTGTTGAATGGAGGACCGCATCAGGTTCGAAGCCACACTGAACTTCATGGCATTTTCGGCGAGCAGGCGCGCCTCGCGATCGAGGTCGACGTTGTTACCGTCGTTCCTGGTGGTCAGCCCTTCCACATCGGCCTGCAGAGGCATGCCTCCGCTAAGCATGGACTGGAACGAGGTCTGGAAATCGAGATCCTGCGTCTTGTAACCGGGAGTGTCCGCGTTGGCGATATTGGAGGAGACCAGCTTCTGGCGCATGCTGACCAGGTCCATGTACGTTTCGAGGCTGTTGGTTAGGCTATCGATCACGACATGGGGCGGAATGCAAGTTACGTTCCACCGGCTGGGCCGCGTTATCTCGTGGAAATAATGGGGTACAAGGGGTGAGGCCGGGCGTCAACCAGGTGACGCGTCATGAGTTTGACGGATGGTTAGAGGTCTACACACACGGCTGGGTTCCGGCCGATGTGGTCCTGGTAGCGGCTGGCCGTATAAGTCGCGATTCTGGGCAGACGCTCCAATTCGTTCGATAAAGCCTGGCGCTGGGTTGTCACCATCAGACGAGCCCATTCGATGGTGTCGAGCACCCAATGGGCGATTTCCAGCCGAAGCGGATGGCCGGCGGGAAGCTCCACAAAGTATTCGTCGGCAAGCCGGCGCATTTCTTCGAGGCTCGTCGTGACGCTGCTGTACTGACGCCGCGCGACGGCTTTTCTAAGATCGCTCTCGATTGCTCTCAGCTGGTCCGGTATCATGCAATGCTAACCGCCGTTCGAATTGTTCGAGTTATTTCCGTATTCAGCCTGGAACAACTGGTTAAAGTAGGTATCTTGCGACTGGAGAGTGGCAATGGCCGCATCCGCCTGCGATAGTTGCGCCTGGAGATTGGTCGTAAGCTGGCTGATATTCGTTTGATCGTCGGCGATCTTCGAATTGTCGGCGGTAATCTGCGTTTGGAAGGAGTTGTAGTCGGTGGCGATCAGGCCGGTCGTGACGTCGGTAACAGACGCTAGATCGTTGTTGATGGTCTGCAGGAACCCCGAGCCCGAAGAAGGAGACGCCCCGACGGATCCAAGAAATTGCTGGACATCGGATGGGCTGGCGCTGGCGAATGTCGAGGCGTCGAAACTCAGCGTGCCGTCGTCGGCCACCGTGAGGCCGAGATCCGCCAGGTTCGACACATTTCCAGAACCTGAAGTGTATTGAGCGATCTGGCCGAGAATGCCCGTCAGGGAGTTGACGATGCTGTCTCCCTGCAGCGCGCCGCCGTTCTGGCCTACGTTCTTCTGCACAGCGGCCAACGTCGTGTTGTAAGCGCTGACGAAATTCGAAAGATCGCTCTGCAGCGCGCTGAAGTTACTCGATACGGTGATGGTGACGGGAGAGGTGGTCTGTGCCAGGAGGCTCACCGTCAGGCCCGGCGACAACGTCACCTGGGTGGAGTTGCTCTGCACATCGGTGGTGCCACCGTTTACCTTGTATTGAGCGTCGGTGCCTGTCGACAGGGTGTCGAGCAGATCGTTATTCGATGTGTCGGTCAACTGAATTGAGTCGGCTCCGAGGTTATTACTGGTCACCGCCAAACGATAATCCGGGCTGGTGTTGGACCCCAGGTTGACGATCGTCGCTTGTACGCCGGCTCCCGACGAGTTGATGGCGGATGTAAGATCCTCAAGTGAACTGCCGGATGGCGTAATGGTAGTGTTGACGCCATCCACCGTTAGGGTGAAAGTCGATGAGGAACTGATATTTCCCGAAGTGGGATCGGTCACGGTGGTCAAGCTTGGGTCGCTCAACGTAGTCGTCGAGGAACCGATGTCGTCGACCTGAATGGAATAAGTTCCGTTCAGTGCGCCCGCCACCGCGGTAGCGCTGAGAGCGGTCGAATCCGAAACCTGGGCGATGGGACTTCCGGCCGCGTCCGTGGAGAGTTGCTGCACGGCCGATTGAAGAGCACTGAAGCCGGTGCCAAGCGTGTTAAGGGCGGATTGCTGCGTGGTGAGGTTGGTGACGTCGGTCTGCAGGGCCTCCATCGGCAGAGACGCGATACCGACAGCACGGTTAATCACCTGCTGAAAAGCGCTGGAGTAGGTGCTGGAACCGTTAAATGTTATGGGCGCGGGCGTTACGCTTGAAGTCGACATCTTTGGTTACCAACGGCGATCACCTTGCAAGATGCGGGCCGAATCGCTCCGTGTGGTCCGCATTGGATCGGTCTGGCTATTAACTGTTAACTAACATGCGGGCCGAACTGGTAAGCCCGGCCCGCATCAAGTTGACCGACTACTACTGGAGGAGTTTGAGCAGTGCCTGCGGAGCGGAGTTGGCCTGCGCCAGTGCGGCCACCGAAGCCTGTTCCAGCACCTGAGCTTTGGTAAGGTTGGCGGCGGCCGACGCTATATTTGCGTCCTTGATGCCCGATTCAGTGGCATCGAAGTTAGTGATCTGCGAGTTAGCCAGACTGATCGCATAGGTCAGTTTGTTCTCACCCGCGCCGACACGCGCCTGAACCTGGCCGAGTTGAGTAACCGCGGCGGTAATAGCGGCGACAGCTGCCAGCGCGTTTCCGGTTGCTGTTCCCGACGACGTGGGCCCGGTAATCGTCTGCGCACCGGTGACCGCGAAAGCGCCGGCCCCCGCGGCATTGGTTGAAGCCGTGAAGTTGCCGTCGCTCTGGAAGGAGAGTCCCGTCCCAGCCTCGTTGGCCACCGCATAGATTCCGAGAGCCGCGGTCTTCGCGTTGATTTCTGCCAGAGCGCTGGTCAGTGTATCGGCCGCACTCAGCGTGACATTAGCGGTGCCCTGTCCGTTCTGGAAGGTCAGCGTTTCAGCCGCGCCTGCAAAAGTTCCGTTGCCGGCGGTGCTGTAGACGCCATCGTTGATGGCGGTGCCCGTCCCCCCCACCGTGGGTGGGTTCGCCCCTGTGGTGGCGATGGGATCGACAGCGTCCGTGGTCAGGGTGCTGACGGTGAAAGGCGTACCGCCACCAAAGCTCAATTGCCCGTCGCTGCCCACCTGCGCCGTAATCCCATATTGCTGCAACTGGTTATTGAGGGAACTCAGTACACCGCTCTCGGTAAGCCCGCTGGCGCCGCCGGTCACGGTCGCCGTGATCGATTCCGCCGCATTATTGTTGATCAGATTGAAGGTGAAGGTCTGGCTGGCGCTGGTCAGAAAAGTCGCTCCCGGCGCATCGAGGCGAATATGATTCCCCACCAGTTCCGTGCCGCCGCCGAGCACACTGGTATTCTGCAGGCCGAGACCTGTCGCGTCGACCTGATTCGCGGGTCCGCTCAGGTCCACTTCGATCTGCGAATTCGTGGACGTGTTTCCGCCGCCGAGATAAATCTGGTTGACGGTATTTAACGTGCCGCCGGCCGCCAGCCCGATGTTGGACGCCTGCTGGGTGATCTGGCTCACCAGCTGCTGATATTCAACGTTGATATTCGCGCGGTTGCCGGTGAAGGTAGTGCTGGCGGATTCCGTCGCCAGTGTCTGGAGACGATTCAGAATCGTGGTGATATTGCTGAGGCCGCCATCGGCGATCTGCAGCGTGTTGACACCGTTATTGGCGTTCAGCACGCCCTGCGTCAACTCGGCAACATTGCTTTGATACAGGTTTGCAACAGCCAGGCCGGCGGGGTCGTCGCCGGACGAGTTAATGCGGTAGCCCGAGGTCAATTGCTCGATCGTCTGCGTTTGAAAGTTATTGATCGTATTCAGGTTGTTCGTGGCAACCAGCGATGCGTAGTTCGTTTGAAATGAAATTGACATGGAAAACGTCCTGTTTTGCGATACGTTCTGGACGTCCTGTCCAGCTCAGGTTCTCCGCTAGTGGATGCCCGAAGTATCGTCCTTTCACTGCTTCTTATCGGGGCGCATGCGTTGCGTTCTAACGATTTTTCGTCGATTTCCTCACTGTCAGGGAAAACCGCCGTCAAGTGCTTGACGGTCGCCGATCTGACACCCTACGCGCGCGGCGCTCCGGCCGGAAGGCTGCGCAGCAGAGTCTGAATCATGTCGTGACCCGCGCTCAGAGCGGCCGCAAGATTCTCTTCGCGGGTAAGACGGGCTTCGGTGCGAACGATCGGGACGTTATCGGGAGCCACTATCCCCAGTTTCACGCGGTTTGCGCGGGACTCAAGGACTTCTATCTGCACGCCCTCGCCGACGATAAAACTCTGGCCGCAACGGCGCCACATGATCAGCACGGGAGCAGAGCTCCCTCGGAGCGCAACGGGTGCCGATGCGAATATCCGGATTCTCCTTTGATCACCTGCATGCCGATCTTTGCCTGTAGATTCACCACAATAGGCGCCATCAGATTCGCTCTGGGTGCTTCGCCATCTCCGCAGGAAATGGTCGCGGCGCACAGAATATCCTGGCCGATCGTCGGAGTGCGGTCCAGAGGCAACTGAAGATCCGCGAGCTCGTCTGGTGCAAGCTCCAGAACATAGTTCGGATCCACCACGAGTATCGGCAGAAGAATGAAGCAGAGATTTCGCGTGGAAACACTCTGCAGAAAGAGCAAGGGCTCGGCACCGGGTATTTTCAGAAAGAAAAAGGAGCTCTGGTCTTCAAAGCCCGGCAGCCCCGAGGGAAAAGAGAAGAGAGAGCCGGCTTCGCAATCGCACTCGCCGAAGAACTTGGTGGGGATTCGGGACATTATCGAATTGGCGACTGCAATTATGTGACCGTCGTGAAGATCTCTTCCTGCCCGGTGGCGCCCATTGTCGATATGCCCTTCGGACAGCCCGCTATTTATGCACCGCCGCCGGCTCCGTGCTAACCACCACCGTCTGGTTCAGGATCACGACATCGACGCGCCTGTTGTGTGTCCTTCCGGTGGGGGTTTCGTTGGAATCCACAGGCACGGTGTCGGCATAGCCCGCAATGGCGAAGCGGTTCCTCGGAAGACCGTACTGGCCGCAAAACAGTTCCAGCATGGCTATGGCGCGCGCGGCGGAGAGTTCCCAGTTACTGCGGAAGTGCTCGTTATGTATCGGGATCGAATCCGTGTGGCCTTCGAGACGAACAGGGTTGGGCAGGTCGCGAAGGGCGTTGGCAATTTTCGCCATGCTGCCAGAGGTCTCAGGCGCTATCTCATCGCCGCCGGAGGGAAAAAAAGTAGCCTGCCTCAGGCTGACGACCAACCCTCGTGATTCCAGGTGAACATCGACCTTGCCGTCCTTGATTTCGGTGGCGAGTGCCTTCGTCAGGTACTTCATCGAGGGCATCAGTTCCGTCACCGTAACCTTCTCGATGGGAACATCCTCCCTGGGAGCGGTGGATCTTTGAGAACCGCCAGGTCCCCTCATCATGGCGTTGCCTTTTCCCGTGTCGTCGACGGTTCCGCCCAGAATCTCGTGAACCACCGCCTTGACCCCTCCGTTCTCGAGTGCTTCCTTGACTGAATCCGAGACCTGCTGCACCTTGGTTTTATCCGTTTGGGACGAGGCAAACATCACCACGAAGAATGCAAAAAGCAGGGTAATGAAGTCGGCATAGGAAATCAGCCATCTTTCATGGTTGGCGTGCTCCTGGGGGACGCGCTTCCGGGCCAATGGGTTAACCTTCCGCCGAGAGGGGCTGCGCGGCAGTCTGGCCCTTCTTCTTGCCAGCCTTCGCCGCCGGACTGTTTCCCAGATAGGCGTCCAGTTTGAGGCGGATGAGCTTCTGGTTCACGCCATCGGCAATGGAAAGCACGCCTTCCAGCATCAATTCGCGCACCTGAATCGCGGCCCTTCCGCGCGCCTTTAATTTGCTGGCTGCCGGAAGAAAAAAGATGTTGGCGGATGCGACCCCGTAAATGGTTGCCACAAACGCCGCGGCGATGCCTTTGCCCACTTCGTCGATATCCGCCAGGTTCTTCATTACCTGAATCAGCCCCAGCACGGCGCCGATAATACCGATGGTGGGGGCGTAGCCGCCGGCCGCCTCGAAAACTTTGGCTTCAGCATCTACATCTTCCTCGAAGAGCTGGATCTCGAGTTCCATAATCTCGCGGATTCTATTGGATTCGATCCCGTCCACTGCGAGACCGAGCGCCTTGCTCAGAAAGGGATCGGCGATTTCCGCAGCCTGCGTTTCGAGAGATACAATGCCCTCCTTGCGGGCTTGCGACGCATACCCGATGATTTCATCGATAGCCGCGCCGACCGACTCTTCTTTACCGAAAAAGACCTGGCCGAGCTTCTTCGCGGCCCGGATCAGGACGGGGAGCGGAGTGGTGATCATCACCGCCCCGATGGTTCCGCCCAGCACGATCAGAGCGGAGGTCACCTGAGCCACATCCTGGATCTTTCCGCCCTCCATGATCATTCCCCCGGCGATGCCACCGAGGGCCAGAAGCAGGCCTCCGATGGTCGCCAGGTCGGGTTTGGAGGAACTCTTTCCTTTGCGCGGCGGTTTTGCGTCTGCCATGGGTCCTATCGGGTACGATCAGGCTGAGAGCTGCCGCGCCGTATGGGCCGGAAACTCGGGTGCCAGAAGCGAGCGGCGCCAGGCTCTGATCCTCTCGACCACCTCCTCCGCCGTTTCCTGCACCGTGATCTTGCGGTCATTAGTCAGAGTGATGACGGTATCGGGCGTGTATTCGATATACTCGATCAGGTCACAGTTCAAAATCAACGAACTTCGGTTGAGACGGGTTACGTTGATCATCCTGTAATTTCTCTTGCTGTCCGCATCGGCTGTTTTCGGCTGATTTCGAGCCCAGGTGAGATAAAAGTTTGGTAGAGTTTTCTCCCGCGGCGTCGAGGAGATTGTCACCATGATGTCCGGCATTTCTCAATGCGCCTGCCCCGCCGCGGCGCTGGCTAAATCCCTGCTCGAAGTATGGTTGTCGGGAGATCGTTACCGGCTGCGGCTGGAACTGGAGCGTATCTCTCTTACACGGGACCTGCCGGCTGCCGGCGACGAATCGGATCGCATTGAGCTTCTGAAAAGCCTGGCAGGGCGTATGCGCGACTCTTCCGAGCTGTTTACTTCGCGATCCGACAGTCCCCGAGTGGAGATCTGGCTGGATCTGCTGACTCACCTCTCGTCTTCCGTAAACTGACCACGTCGGGCAGGTAGGTTACCTGCGGCCGATTGGCAATCGGCCTCCGGAACTCTTCCCTGTCAAGCCAAAAGACTGAATAAATTCGGCTCTTGCTGGATCTTAGCCTCCACCGACAACGCCGCCTGTTGCTGCGTTTGCGCCCGTGTAAGTGCCAGCGCCGCGGATGGCACGTCGGCATCCTGCACCTGCCCCAGATTTCCTTGTTCCTGAACCAGAAACTTCTGCGCCAGTTGCGTCGCGCCCGAAACGCGATCCTCAGCCTCCCCGTAAAAAGCCAGCTGCTGATTCAGATATGTACCGGCCGCGTTGAGCGCATCGGCGGCGCTGGCAATCCCCGCCTGATCGTTATTCTGCAGGGCCGTCACCAGCGAATTAATAGCGGCGAAAACGTTACCGGAGACGGGATTCCCATTGGCATCCTGCGCATCGAATATCTGTTGCGCCGTCAGCGCCGTCGCGATGGACGTGCCGTTCACATCCTGGATGACGCGCGTATTGGTAGGCGTGATCAGCTGGTCGACGCCATTCGGAGCGGTGGCGTCGAGTTGATAAGAAGGCTGCGAGCTCTGGTCCCCGCTGAAGATATAGCTGCCGTTGACCTGCGTCTGGCTCAGGCTTACCAGAGTCTGCTGAATGCCCTGCGCCTCAACGGCCAGGTTGGCCTGCTCGGCCGGCGTGGAACTCGTGCTGGCGCCTTGCGAAGCGATGGAACTCGCGCTCTCCACCGCCTGAATGGCCGTCTGCAGCGCCGTATCCGCAGCGCTCAATTCAGCTGACGCGCCTCCCAGATTGGTCTGCGTTTGCTGGTTCAGAGCAATCTGCGTCTGCAGTTCGTAAATCTGGCTGATAGCCCCCGGGTCGTCCGACGCCTGTTGCAGACGGTATCCCGAACTTAACTGCGCCTGGGCGAGGTTGATCTGGTTCTGCGTCGTCTGCAGATCGGAAATATATTGTTGATTAGCCCCGTTGATCGTCAGGTCCATTGGCTATTCCTTGTTATGACGGCTGTTGCGGGATCCAGGCGAGGATTGAGTTCGCCAGGTTGTTGACGATGGTCAGCACCTGTGAAACGGCTTGATAGGCACGTTGAAACTGCAGCACCTCCGCTGCCTGGCCATCGAGCGAAACCCCGGAGATCTGATTCCTCTGCGCCTGAGCCGTCGTCAGCACCTGCTGCTGCAGCGTCTGGTTGTTGGTCGCCGTGGCGTTCTCCTGCCCAGTCGCGGCCGCGATTCCCGAATAAAACGTTACGAAATCTTCTCCGTCGATCTGCGATTGTGTATTGTTGGGATCGGCCAGGCCAGCCAGCGTATCGGCATTTCCATTAGCATTCCCCGAAGCGTCGACCGGCGCCAGTTGACTCGGCGTAATCGTCGGATTTACCGCCAGGGTGCCCGCGGCGAGCGTGGCATCGGAATTGTTATAGGTGAACAGGGGCGACCCTTGCGCCGCTCCGGAGGCGGTCGATACGGTGCCCGATTGCAGAACTTTATTAACCGTATCGGCAAACGTTTGGGCAAACTGATTGAGCGTCCCCTGCTGCTGGGAATCTCCGATAATCGACGAAAGCACCCGATTTCTACTGTCCAGCAAACCGCCCAGCTGCCCACTCGTAATATCGGCGGTAATATCGTTGCCCTGCGCGTCGAGCACGTGAGCCGTGGGAGGCGATTGGGGATTAGCCGCCGGCGGATTATTGTTAACCGACGCGTTCGCCGAGATCTGGTACTGCTGGTTGCCGATCACAAGGGGAGTGCCGCCGCCGATCAGCACGGTAACGGTGCCGTCGGGCTGTTTGAGCGCCGTGAAGTTGGTCAGCTGCGATAGATTTTCCAGATCGTTTTCGAGATTGGCGTCGGCCCCGGGGTCCGGCTGCGGGTTCTGCAGCTTGTTCTGGTTATATTGCTGAATCTGCCCGGCGATGGTGTTGATCTGACCCACGGTAGAGGCAACTTGTTGGTTCAGTTGAGTCGCCGTCGAGTTAAGGGATTGCGACAACTCCTGAACCGAGCTGGCCAGCGTGGTGGCGGCGGAAATCACCGTCTGGCCGGCCGTCGCATCGGTGGGCGACGCGCTCCAGGCTGAAAAGGCGCTGTAGAGGTTGGTCAGCGCGGTGGAAATGCCCGATGTGCCGGACACATCGAAAAAACTCTGAATGGTTGACGTGCTCTGGGCCTGCGCGGTATAGAGGCCGAGAGTCTGCAACTGAGTCTGAACCTGCGTATCCGCGTAGGAATCACGCGAACTGATCAATCCCTGTGACGCAATCCCGCCCGCCGCGCCCGATGTGCTGTCGAAAGGCTGCGCCGTGATATTCAGCTGCTGCGATGCATAGCCCGGCGTCGAGGAATTGTCGACGTTGGTTTGAATAACCCCAAGAGCCTGCTGCAGGACATCCAGTGCGTTGCCGGCCGTTCCCAGAGACGCAATCAAATTCGACATGGGAACTAACCCTGCACTCCACCCATTTCGGGCGTCGCCTGGCAGATCGCACCGTCGGCCTGATAGAGTACCGGCCGATCGCAGGCCAGTCCGGGCGCACTTCTCAGAAATGCGGCGGAAGCGTCGACCAGCCGCTCCAGCCTGCCTGCGGATTTTTTCAGATTCAGGAGGTTTGCGCGAAGACCGGCGGGACTTGAGTGATATTCCTGCAGAACCGTAAAGGCAGCCGACAGATCGCTGGCCGAAGCTTCGAGAGCCGAAACGCACTCGCCTATTACAGTAAGGTCAACGGCATTCCACTCGCCGGCAGCTTTCTCTACCCGCCCGGCAGCCTGCACGACCCGATCGAGCGCAGCATCCGGCGGCGTCATGCTTTACCCGTCGCCAATCCGGTTATGGCGCCGCCCACAATGGCGCTGCTGACTCTTGCGGAATCGACGGTGTAGCGCCCGCTCGAATAGAGCGCGCCCAGTTGCTGTACCCGAGCCGCATGTTGCAGATTTTGCGCGGAGACTCCGGCGGTTATGCTTTCCGCCACGGAAGAGACTGCAACGTGGTCCCCGCCGTCACCCGAGGAACCAGTGCGTGTCCTGCCCGAGCCCGCCGCGGCGGATCCCGTTTGACCGGTACGAGCCGTCTCCGTCGAAGCGAGGCCGGCCGCCTGGTCGTTTTGTATTCTCAGACTCATCGCGTCTCCGTGTCACTCGCCACAATCATATTTTACCTTTTATACGACTATCGGCAAGATTATCCAAAGTTTAAATCGGCTGCTAACCGAGGTTAATTTCCGGGCTTTTTCGCTTTGATTCTCACTTGAGCAATTCAGCTTCCATGCGAGCCGAAACCCTGCCCGGCTTGCTTTCTTGCGACTGCCCAACCGGCACAGAAAAAGAATCCGTTTAATTCAAAAAGAAACAAATGAATAAATTCGAATCTTTTTTTCTGCGGTTAACCAAAGAGAAGGTAGTAGTTCCAACCGATTTTGGTAATACTACTAATTTCAAATCGATCTATCCAGGGGACTTATGTCGCAGCGAAACCTTCTCATCGTGGGCAGTAACTCAGCGGATACGGACTTCTCGACAGATACGGACTGGCAGGAATTGCTGTCCGATTACTGCATAAATAACGTTGCCACGCTGGATGAAGCGGAGGTGGTCATCGAAAACCAGCACGTGGATTGCGTCCTGGTCCTCGATTCCGCTGCGGGCGAAGAACCTGTCGATGTTCTGGAAAGTATCCACGCCATTAAATCGAGCCTTCCGGTAGTGTTCCGCTGCGCCGATATGACCGCCTTCACGGCCGCCCGGTTGATTTACGCGGGCGCCGCATATTGTTTCGATGCGCGCGATTCCGTCAACCGGCTGCGGGAGACTCTCGAATCCACCATCACCCAGAAGCAGATGCAGGATCGCAACGGCCAGGCGGCGCGGCACTCGGCCGAGCCGTGGCGCGCCCTTCTTATTGGCGACAGCCGGGCCATGGAAAGCGTCGCAGAAACGGTCAGGCTGGTAGGCCCCCGGCGCTGCACGGTGCTGATCAGCGGCGAAACGGGGACCGGCAAAGAGATGGCCGCTCGCGCCATCCACATGGCGAGCCCGCGCTCAAGGCATCCCATGGTGGCGATTAATTGCAGCGCCTTGCCGGAGAATCTTCTCGAAGCCGAACTGTTCGGACACACCAAAGGCGCTTTCACAGGCGCGGCGAACCTGCGCATCGGAAGGTTCGAACAAGCCCATCAGAGTACCATTTTTCTGGACGAAATCGGCGACATGCCGCTCGAATTACAGGCTAAATTGCTGCGCGTTCTACAGGACCGCGAAGTGCAGCGGCTCGGCAGCTCGGAGAATATTAAAATCGACGTGCGCGTAATTGCTGCCACCAATGTCGATTTGCAGGAGCGCGTGAAACAGGGCAGATTCCGCGCGGATCTTTTCTACCGCCTGAATGTGGTTCCCCTGCGAATGCCCACGCTGAGTAAGCGGACCACCGACATTCCCATGCTGGTGAACCATTTTGTCCGCAAGGTTTGCCTCGCCGAGGACATCCCCGTGAAGCGGTTATCGCCCGAAGCACTGTGCCGCGTCTGCGCCAGTCCCTGGCCGGGTAATGTACGGCAGTTGGAAAATTCCGTAGAGATGGCGGTTGCGGTGAGCGGCGATCGCGACGTTCTTTATCCGAAGGATTTAGGTCTCACCGATTCCGGCCCGCGCAGCACGTCTACCGGAACCATTGCGCAATTCCCGGCGGCCTTATCGGGACCCATTCACTTCGACACAGCGGTTTCGCAGTTTCAGCTGGCGATCCTCGATGCGGCGCTAAGGCAGAGCAACGGCAACAAGACCGTGGCGGCGGAACGGCTGGGCATCAAGCGCACCACGCTGATCATGAAAATGCGTAGTCTGGAGAACTCAGGCTACCTGCAAAAAGCCGGCTGAATGTGGGATAGGCGCTTCCGCCTGTCCATGTGTTGTTGGGATGACGCGGCTGATAGCCGCATGTCCTGTATTAAGCCAGCAACCGATCCAGCTTAAGCAGCAAATCCACTTCCTCCTGCTGAACTCCCAACGCAGCCGCGATGCCCGGAATCGTCTCCCCGCGCTGGTGCATCCTCAGAGCTTTGGTGCGCGTAGTCAGATTCATCCCCTGAACGCTCATGATCGGAGAAGGTGCAGTTCCCTGCATTTCTTCAATCCGAGCGCGGAGATCCTGCAATGCCGCTTCCGTGGAAATACGAAAATCCGCGAAAGCTTTCTGCGCCGCGCGAGCCTCAATCTTTTCCGAAATCCAAAGCGCTAACGATCCCATCAATCCGACACCCATAACGACCGTCAATACCACAGGATCGAGTGCCCACTCGCCATTCATACGATTTTTTCCCCCACCATATTCCGCGTTATCGCTTCATTCCGCGCTTGGTAGACCAGACTCTTTCGAGATGACTGCGCAGCCGCAGAATGGCCTGCACACGCAACTGCCCAATACGCGACAAATGCATTCCCATCACTTCCGCGATCTCGCGCAACGTTAGCTCTTCGTAGTAGTAGAGACTCAGCACCACGCGCTCCTGTTTCGGCATGCGGTCAATCGCCAAAGCCAGAATCCGTTCCAGCTCCGACCGCTCCACAATCTGTGACGGCCATGAGCTCTCATCGTCCGAAATTACGTCCAGCAGGTCGTAGCTGCGATCGTCGCCTGTCGACGCCTCCAGACGGTGAATCTCTACCGATTGCGAATCCCCCAGCCATTGCTGATATTCGCCGATCGGAATACCCAGTTCGGCGGCGATCTCTTCTTCGGCGGGCTCGCGGCCCAGCCGTTGTTTGACCCGCTGAATCGCCCCCTCGATCATCTTCGACCGTTTGCGCGTTTCCCGCGATGCCCAATCGAGCTCGCGCAGACTGTCCATGATGGCGCCATGGATGCGATGCTCGGCATAGGTCTTCAACTGCACGTTGAATGAAGGATCGAAATTATCGATAGCCGTGAGCAGCCCTACGATGCCCGTGGATACCAGGTCCTCAAGGGAAATGTGATCGGGGAGCCGGTCGTGAATCCGGCCCGCGATGATGCGCACCTGCGGAAGGTGTTCGAGGACGAGGCGCTCCCGACGCATTACGGCGTCTTCGTCGACCGCGAATCTGGGACCGTAACTGGCCGTACCCGTTTCCATCGATTTTTCTACGCAGCGGATTGCAAGGTAGAGGGCAAGTGGCGTACCAAAGCTTTCGTCAGCCGCTCTTTCGATGCGGGCTCGATATTTTCCGGAACCAGTTGCCCATCGCAAAAGAAGGAAACCGGCCTTTGGGTGCGTGCAGCCTCGCCAAATATGGCTCCGAGCGAGTCTGTTTCGTCCAGTTTGGTAAAGATCAGCGCCGAAGGCCGGAAGATCTCGAACCGGCCAGCCGTTTTTTCGAGGTCGCTTTGACGCATGGAAGCTGTCAAAACCAGGTGGGTGTCAATCTCCTGACGGCGGGTGAAAAATGCCGCGATATCGGCGCCGGGCCCGTCGAGCAGTGCCGGGCTCAAACCCGGGGTATCGATCAGCACCAGCGCGTCATCCTTCGCCGATTCGGCTGCCTGCGCCAGAGCCGACATGCTGTCCGCGCTCTGAAAGGGCACGCCGAGGATGGCCGCATAGATTCTCAATTGCTCCGAAGCCGCAATCCGCTGTGCGTCGGCCGAAATCAGGCGCACCCTGCGGCCTTTCATAAGACCTTCGTGGATGGCCAGTTTCACCAGCGTGGTGGTCTTGCCGGAGCCCGGAGGCCCCACCAGAGCGGTAACCTTGCCGATACCGGGTTTCACCTCGATCCGAGCATTGAGTTTCGTGATCGTTTCCCGAACCAACGCCGCCGCGTCTCCGTCCTGAACCGTCACTGTCCCGTCGATCTCGGCGGCCAAAGCCGGCGTCAGACCCGCCTCCAGAAGCGCCTGCTCTACGACCCTCCGGCGCGTGCCTGTCTGTTGTCCCGTTACGCCGGCGCGCAACAGAAGACTGCGGATCTCTTCGACTTTTTGGCGTAGATCCTCGATATCGGCAGCCTGTGGGGCGGACGCGACGCGCTCCTCAGCTACAGCAACGACTTTGTCTTCAACGAAGCCCTGCTCCCCGAACACCACCTCAATCGGCCCCAGGTGTCGCGCCTCCGGAGGCGATTGCCGGCTGTTGAGCAGAAGCGCGTCGGGTCCAAGCTCCCTGCGCGCCAGATCGATGGCGTCCGGTATGGACGTCGCGAAATAGGACTTCACACGGATTTGCGGTTGCGTTGTTGTGGCCATGGCTAATCAATGACTCCCAGAGAAACGATTTTTACGTCGACGGGTATTTCGTTATGCGAAATGAAAAACAGGTTGCGCACCGAGTGTTCCGAAATCTGCCTGAGGAAATAGCGCGAGCCCGAACCGGTGACCGCTATAGTGGCGGCTTCGGGATTGCCCGTGCTCTTGGTGATGCGCTGTAGAATATCCCGAATGGCTTGCGGAGCCAGAGTCAGATGGCTGTTCTGCTCGCCGTGTTCCACCGCCCCTTCGACAAGCTGCTCGATGGCGGGGCTCACCAGGAATGCGGGCAGTTCCCCGCTCCCCTTCAGATACGGCTTCACGACGATGCGGCGCAGGCATTGCCGCACATACTCGGTGATGAGAATCGGATTGCGGATGGTCACCGCGGCCTCGCCCAGCGCTTCCACAATAGTCAGCGAGTCGCGAATGGAGACGCGCTCGCGCAGCAGATTCTGCAGCACGCGCTGTACGGCGGAGAGAGGCAGCAGCTTCGGAACCAGATCCTCCACCACTTTCGGTTGTTCGGCCGCCACTCTGTCGATGAAACGCTTGGCATCCTGCCGCGAGAAAAGTTCGTGCGCATGACGCCGCACCAGTTCCGAAAGGTGCGTGCCCATCACGCTGACCGCGTCCACCACGGTGAAGCCCTTGCGCCGCGCGGCATCGGCCTGGTCTGAAGGCACCCACCATCCCGTCATGCCGAACGCCGGCTCTTTGCTCTGTTTACCGCCGGGCGGCGGATCGGATTTGCCCACGGGTATCGCCAACTCACAGCCAGGCGGTAGTTCGTAACGGCCAATCTCCGCGCCCTTCAGAAGCACCACATACTCATGCGCCTTCAGAGCGATGTTATCGATCACTCGCACCGGGCCCAGCAGGAATCCAATATCTCCCGCCAGTTGGCGCCTGATCCCCGCGATTCGCTTCAGCAGCGGAGATTCCTCCTTGCCGCCGACGTACTTCACCAGGCCCAGCCCCAGCTCGACCGTGAGCGGTTCCACCTTCAGCAGCGCTTCCAGATTTTCTTTGGCCCCGACCGGCTTCGATATCGCCTCGGCTCTTTCCACCGCCGCCTGTTTCTTGCGCATGTTCCACGCCGAATAACCCAGGCCGGAACCGATCGCCAGAAACGGGATGGTGGGCAGCCCCGGAAACGCCGCCAACACTACCAAAACGCCGCTGGCCAGCATGAGCGGCTGCGGATTGCCGAATAATTGCTTCGCGAAATCGGCGCCCAGGCGTTCGTCCGAACTCGCCCGCGTAACAATCAGGCCGCCTGAAATGGAGATCATCAAGGCCGGGATTACCGTCACCAGTCCGTCTCCGATGGTGAGCACCGTATAAGTCTCGATAGCGTGGCCCAGATCCATGCCATGCTGCAGCACGCCGATCAGAAAGCCCGCCACAATGTTGATGCCGGTGATCAGAATGCTCGCCACCGCATCGCGCTGCGTAAAGCGTGACGCCCCGTCCATGGCGCCGTAAAACTCCGCTTCTTTCGCCAGATTCTTGCGGCGCAGCCGTGCCTCGGTTTCGTCGATGAGCCCCGTGCTCAGATCCGAGTCGATCGACATCTGCTTGCCCGGAAGAGCGTCCAGGGTAAAGCGCGCCGTCACTTCCGAAATACGCACCGCGCCGTGGTTGATGACCACGTACTGTATGGCGATCAGCACGAGAAAAATCACCGCGCCGATGATGTAATTGCCGCCCACCACGAAATTGCCGAACGCCTGAATCATGTCGCCGGCGGCGGAGGTCCCCGTGTTGCCGTTCATCAGGATCAGGCGCGTGGCGGAAATATTCAGCGCCAGCCGGAACAGCGTGAGCAGGAGAAGCGTGGTGGGGAAGACGTTGAACTCCACCGGCTTCCGGATGTGCATCGCGACCATCATGATGATTACCGAGGTCATGATGTCGGTAACGATCAGCACATCCAGCACGATTCCCGGCAGCGGCGTTATCAGCGCGATCACGATGCCCAGCACCGCCAGCGGCACACCCAGGTCCCGCATATTCGCCGGCGTGAAGAATGAGAGCGGCTTCCACGGCGCCACCGTCGTCAATGCTTTTGTTTCTGCCAAAGCTTTACGACGGCCTCCTGCCGTTCATCACGCGGAAAATGTACGCGAGCACTTCCGCCACCGCTTTATAGAAATGCGCCGGAATTTCCTGGCCCACATCGACGGATTTATAAAGCCCCTGCGCCAGCGGCGGATTCTCGATCAGCGGCACCTGATTCTCCAGCGCCTTCTGACGAATCCTGAGTGCCAGATAATTCTTACCCTTGGCCACCACCCGTGGCGCGCCTTTTTCTTCAAGGCTGTACTTGAGCGCCACCGCGTAGTGCGTCGGGTTCACGATCACCGCCGTAGCCGTCGGAACTTCCTTCATCATGCGGCGGCGAGCCAGATCGCGGCGGATGCGGCGGATACGCTGCTTCACCACAGGATTGCCATCCACTTCTTTCATTTCGTCACGGATATCCTGCTTGCTCATCCTCAGCTCTTTCTGGTAACGAGCCTTCTGACGAACCAGATCCACCAGGCCGAAGACCACGAACAGGCCCGAGGCTTTCCACAACAGCGCTTCAATGGATTGGCCCACCAGGCTGACGCCGCTCATCAGGCCCGTCAAAGGCAACGCCAGATAGGCCACCAGGTTGTCCTTGACCAGGAAATACACGGCCGCGAAGAACACCGGGATCATGATGGCCGCCTGTATCGCCGCGGGGATGTTCTGTTTGGGAAGCTGGCGCAGATGCGTGAGCGGATCGAGGCGCTTGAAGTCGGGTGTCAACTTTTTGAAGCTGAAACCAAATCCGGTAACCACGAGTTGCACCGCGATGGTAATCCCAATCATCACCGCGCCCAGCATCGCCACGGGGATCATCATCTGCTTCATCAGACCCAGGCAGATGTACACCAGGTCCATCGGGTTCAATCGGGGATTCAGCGCGGTTTCAATCAGGCTCATGAATCCGCTCTGCATGCTGTGGATCCAGACCGGCCCCCACACATGCAGCAGGCTGACGAAAGCCAGAAACTGCATGGATCCGACAAAGAGCCGGGCCGTTGGGAAATTGCCCTCTTCGCGCGCCTTGAGCAGGCGCCGTGGAGTGGGTTTCTCTGTTTTTTGATCGCTTCCGGGCATGGCGCTCTCAGTGCCCGATCAACTGCTTGATCGCCGCAAAACCCGTGGCGCTGCCGCCTCGCAGCAACGCGGGCAACAGTACCGCAATCCAACCGAACAGCGCCAGACCGACTACCATCTTTACGGGAAACGCAATGGTCAGAAGATGCAGCTGCGCATTCACCCGGCCCAGCAACGCCAATGAAATATCCACCATGATCATCACCGCAAGCACCGGCAGCGCCAGCCGCAATCCCGTCGAGAACATGGTCGAACCCGCCAGCAGAATCGATTCCACCGCGCCGCGCGACAGCGTGAAAGATCCCGGCGGAAACGTCTCCAGACTATGAGCGAAAATTCGCAATACATCGCGGTCGAGTCCCATGGCGAAAAACAGGGCGGCAGCCGCGGTCTGCGCAAACACCACCAGCACTGTCGAATCCGCCTGCGTAGACGGGTCCACTGTGGAAGCGAACGAGTAGCCGGCCTGCAGACCGATCATCTGCGCCCCCACCATAAACGCTTCGATGGCGAAACCCACTGCCAGGCCGATGCCGATACCCAACGCGGCTTCGGAAACCACCCACGCCATGAAAAGACCGGGACGAACGTCTTCGGCTGGGTGCGGCCACACGGGAAACAGCGCCAGTGCCAACCCCAGCACCAACAGGATCCGCGCCGGGTCCACCGCGCTCTTCAGTCCCGGCAGCGGCACGAATACAAACACCCCGGAAAGACGCACCACGGTCAGAAAGAAGCCAAGAACGGTTGAGATCGACAGGGTTCCGTTAACGCCCATAACGGCCCAGATCTCCCAGAATCCCCACCATATAGACCGTCATCTTCTGCAGCATCCACGGCATCGCGATGACAAAGGCCGCGAGGAAAGCAAGCAGCCGCGGGATGGCGCTGAACGCCGAATCCTGAATGGACGTCAGAATCTGCACGAAGCTCACAATGATGCCCGCCACAAAGCCCACCGCCAGCAGAGGTGCGCTCAGCATCAGCGCCGTCATCAGCGCCTGCCGAACCATCTGGATCACCAGTTCCGGCGTCATGCGTAGAATCCTTTCACCAGCGAGCCGATCACCAGGTTCCAGCCATCGGCGAGAACGAACAGCAGAATCTTGAATGGCGCGGAAATCATCACCGGCGGCAACTGCACCATACCCACCGAAAGAGTCACCGATGCCACCACCAGATCGATGATCAGGAACGGCATGAATAGCACCGCGCCGATCTGGAAACCGGCCTTCAATTCGGAAAGGATGTAGGCGGGAATCAGGATCCGCAGCTCCAGGTCCGATGCATTGCGCGGCGCCGGGCTGTGCGAGATATCGATGAATAGCTTGACGTCCTTCTGGCGTGCGAAGCGGATCAGAAACTCTTTGAGCGGCTGCGTGCCGTCGTCAAAAGCCTGCGCGGCGGTGATCTTGTTCTCCTGCAGCGGCTCGAGGCCCTTGTGGTACATGTCGACCGCCACCGGCTGAATAATCAGCATGGTCAGGAACAGGGAGATTCCCAGCAGCACCTGATTCGATGGCGTGGTCTGCGTGCCGAGAGCCTGCCGCAGAAAGTGCAGCACGATGGCAATGCGCAGAAACGGTGTGATCGACATGATGATGGCGGGCAACAAGGTCAGCAGCGTCAGCAGAATGACAATCTGCATCGGCACGCTGAGCGAGTCGCCCGCTTTTCCCAGATTTACGCCGAACATGCTGGTGGGCGCAGGCGCGGCGAATGATGGCATCGCGAAAAAGAGAGCCATGCCCGCCAGACGGCGGAAGATTCGCGTCATCGAACCAGCCGCCCGTCGTTCTCAATGGCATCGAAGCCTCCACCATCGAGGACGGAACATCCTCCCGGCGAAACGGCAATCAGGATCACGCGGCCGGCTACGCGCACCAGATGGAGAGAATGTTGCGCGGTGAGAGGCAGGCGCTCAATCGACTGCAATCGGCGCTCGCTTGCATTGCCGATTCCTTTGACGGCGAAATTGACCACGCCTTTGGCGCGCAGCACATACAGCGCAGCTCCGAGCGCGGTCAATACCGCCATCACCACGATCGCCTGTTGGATCTGTTCCACGTTTACTCTCCCTTGAACGCGGCAGACTTAAGCGTGTACCAGGTTGAGCGTTTCCTGCAGCAACTGATCGGCTGTAGTGATCACACGCGAATTAGCCTGATAGCTGCGCTCGAAACTGAGCAGGTTAGTAAATTCCTGCGCGATATCGACCGTGGAGGATTCGAGCGCGCCCGCCACAATCTGACCGCGCGATCCCGTATTCGCCGCGCCGATGGCCGGAGTGGCCGTGGTCGCCGAAGCCGCCAGATTATTGTTTCCCACTGACGTCAGGCTATCGGGATTGCTGATGGCGGCCACCGCCAACTGACCGGCCGTAACCTGCTGTCCATTGGAATAAGTCGCGACCAACAAACCGCCGTTCTGCAGACTGACGGAATTAATCGAGCCCGCCGCGAACCCGTTCTGGGTGGTGCCTGAAACGGCCGAGGCCTCCGCGTACTGCGTGATGCTCGAAGATCCCGATGCCCCGTAGAGATTCCAGCCGATCGACATGTTCGCCGCGCCATCCGCCAACCCCGTGATGCTGACCGGCTGCGGATCCGAGCTCTGTGCCGGCGTGGTCAGGTGTCCGCTCGAATCGAACGTCAGCGTTCCCGATGCCACCGTCGCCGGGGTGGTGCCCCCACCGCTCAGATCGGTCGCCGGAATGGTCAGGTTGTAGCTCCACGTATCGGTTCCCGTGTTAGTAAAAGTCGCTGTCAGGGTGTGGCTGGTGCCCTCGCTGTCGACGACTTGGATGGGCGCGCTGAAGGTGGCGGGTGTCGCTGTCGTGGAAGGCGTTGCGTCCAGATTCAAAGCGAAGCTCATGGTGGTGGTAGGGGTAGCCGCAATGTTGGCCCCCACGGGCACCTGGATGGCGCCGATCGCGCCGTTCGTGTTTACTGTGCCATTGGTCGCCGTCCAGCCCTGCACCAGATCGCCCGAACCATCCACCAACTGGCCGCTGGAGTTTATCTGGAAGCTGCCGTCTCTGGTGTAAAGCGTCTGGTTATTCTGGTTGGCGACGACGAAGAACCCATTACCCTGAATGGCGGCATCCGTTGGGCCGTTGGTGGTCTCAAGCGTGCCCTGCGTGTATTCGGAGACCGCGGTCACCTGGCCTACTCCCATGCCTAACTGGCCGGAAGTGCTCGACACCCCCAGTTGCTGCGCCATGAGATCGGAAAAATCGATTTCGTTAGCTTTGTAGCCGGTTGTATTCAGGTTGGCAAGGTCGTTGCCGACCACGTCGATTGCGCTGGAATCCGCGTTGAGGCCGGAAAGCGCGGTTGAGAATGCCGAGATCATTTCTATCTTCTCCTGTATTTATGTCTTCGAGGTCGTAGTGGAATCGGTTGAATTCGTGTTCGAGGAATTCGTGGTTGTGGACGACTGTGACCCGGCCGCGCTGCTGCTCTGACTGGCATCCGCCGCAAGCGTATCGGTGTCGCCGCGGATAGCCATTACCTGCTCGAGTTCGCTGAACTGTGCCAGCTGTGTAACGAATGTTGTACTGTCCGTTGGATTCAGCGGATCCTGATTCTGCAGCTGCGATACCAGCAATTGCAGGAAAACTCCTTCGCTCGGCACGGTGCTGCCCAATCCCGCCGCGCTGGTGCTGGAACTTGAGGAACTTGCACTCGAATTCGCGGCGGCTGTCGACGACGCCGCAGACGAACCGAATAGTGAGTTAACTGTTGAGGCCATGAGATTGTCCTGTCAAGAAAGTCGATGTGGTCCCCCCGGCAAGATTCGACTCGAGCTCCTGAATCCAGCGAGGCCGGTTGGATGGGTTGTTGTCGCGCTGGCCTCGGTTCTGCTGAGACGAGCCTGGATTGGATTGAGCGTCGCCGGAGGGCGGCTGGTGCTGCGAGGAATTGCCGGATTCCGCAGCGCTCTCCGCAGTTGCCACTGCATGGCCCGGGCGCCACGTTTCGGCCTGGTACCCACTTTCATTCAGCCGATTGCTGAGTTCGGTCAAACCCTGCCGCAATCCTTGCGTAGTATTGGTGTCGTCGGACTTGACGGCTATCTGCAGATCCCCCGCGCGCTGCACAATGCGTATATCCACGCTTTGCCCTTGCGCCGATTCCACTCGCACCGAAAGGTCTTTCATCGGACCGGTCGGTCGCAACAGCGGTTCGGGCGCAGCAGCCTCACTCGGCCCCGCGGTCTTGCTCGGGTGACTCGAATCTGAGAGTCCCGCGGCTGTCCCCGCATGACTCGAAGCTTCTTCGATCAAGGCCCCCGGGTGCGGCGTCAAAGATCCATCGGCCGCTTCGGCACTCTGTTTGGCATCTCCGCCCGTGGCCGCCTTCTTATCCGCATCGCTCGGATCCGCCGTATCTTCATTCGAGTGGGCCTCAACGTCGGGCCGTGCGGCGTGCACCTTCGGACTCTGCGAAGAATCCTCCGCGTTCGACTCGGGTGCTGTTTGATTGACGGAACCAAATGAACCTGGGGCAGCAATTCGCGGCAATGCAGCCATGGATTTGCCGGGCTGCACTTTCACCGCGAAAGCCAGTTGTTCCACGCCTGAATCTGGCGTTTCATCGGTGGCAGCGTCCGGCGTGGGCGCCGCAGCGAGCGCATCCTTTAATAGGGGTTGCTCGGCGGCCAACGCGCCGATCTGATTTTCCGCACGCTCCGCATACCCACGCTCCGTATACCCAGCCGCAGCGGGCGTTGGATCGGCGGCAGCGGGAGCAGGTGCCGGTGTCGGTGTCGGCGCTGAACCGGTATTCCGGACCGCTGCGGCGGGAAGGGGCGGAAGAGGCAACGCCGCCGGCTGCCCATCATTCTTATAGGAGTCTTTCGCATTCTCATCCGCGGAATCCGCTTGCCGGTTGGCGCGCGGACGAGGTGCCTGCGCGCTGACGATCGCCACGTCGGGACCGGATCCTCGCGTAACAGGCGTTGCCATGACGTTCCGGCCAGGCACAGTCTGCACAGACAGGGCAGTCGTTCGTCCCGACTTTCCCCCTGCGGGCTGACGCGATGCCATGGCCACCGGTGTCCGCGTCGCAAAAGCCCCGTTCAATCCGCGCGATTCGTCTTCATCGGGAACACTCTGTTCTTCAGGGGACGCCGGGCGAGGGGAAAATGAAGGTCCGCTCAGTCCTGAATCCGCCGCCGCCAGTTGATCCGAAAACCCGGTCGTCCCACCACGGGAGAGAGGTCGCGATGGGACGAAGCCGGGTGCTGTTGGGGTGTCAAGAGGGAGAGGAGAGATGAGCACCGCTCGCTGTCAATGCACTCACTCCGCCAAATGATTTCTGTTGTTTTTCACGAGGATAGCCAGCCGCGTCTGCCGTTAGGGTTTTGACGCCTGACCGCGGTGTCAAGGCTTTGACGACCGCAACTCCCGCTTATTGCTCTTTTATCGAACGCCTTATCAATACTTTCTAATCTATTTGAAGAAGTTTTTGTTCGGCCATCCATTTGCATAATTCGGGTCGCACATGGATAATCTGAGCATCGCGGCAGTCAGTGGACTTCGATCGCGCATGCAGTCTCTCGATCTGCTGGCGAATAATCTGGCCAACTCCGCCACCAGCGGATACAAGAGCGATCGCGAGTATTACGGCCTTTACTCCTCCGACGATTCCGAGAACAGCGTTGATGGAGGCCAGGGCACGTCGCTTCCTGTCATCGAAAAGCAATGGACAGATTTCTCTCCCGGCATTATTGAGAACACCGGCAACTCCCTTGACGTTGCTCTGGGTGGAAAAGGTTTTTTTACCGTCAACGGGCCCAAAGGACTTCTCTACACGCGCAACGGGAACTTACGTATCCTGCCATCCGGTGAATTGGCCAACGGCGACGGGTACACATTGCGCAACACCAACGGCACCACCATCAACGTCGGCGCCGGCAAGCAGATCAACATAACCAAGGAGGGCGTCGTACAACAGGATGGCGAGACGGTGGGCCAGTTGGACGTCGTGGATTTCCCTTCCACCAACTCTCTGCAGAAGGCCGGCAGCGCCAGCTTTCAAAACACGGACCCGCGAAATGCACCGGTCGCCGTTTCCAACGTCGATGTGGAGCAGGGCAAGCTCGAGGGGTCCAACGTTCCCGTAGCCTACGCGGCCATGCGCCTCGTCGGTATCATGCGGCAATTCGAAATGCTGCAGAAGGCTATAGGCGTTTCGAGCGATATGGACACGAAGTCAATACAGGAAGTCGCGCGTGTCGGCGCCTGACTCAATGCGGCCAAATAAACCAGGGGGACAACATATATGATTCGAGCACTCTACAGCGCAGCCAGTGGCATGAACGCCCAGCAACTCAACGTGGATAATATCGCCAACAATCTTGCCAACGCCAACACCACCGGTTATAAGAGCCGCCGTGCGCAGTTTCAGGATTTGCTTTACCAAAGCATGGTGCAACCCGGCGCCGCCGCCAGTCAGCAATCCACTGTTCCAGCTGGCCTGCAGCTGGGGCTCGGAACGCGGTCCTCGTCCAACGAAATTATTTTCACGCAGGGCAATTTCGCCCAGACCGACAACCCGCTGGATATGGTGATTCAGGGCAACGGCTTCTTTCAGATTCTGCAGCCCTCGGGCCAGCTTGCCTATACGCGCGACGGCTCGTTCCAGCTGGACCAGAACGGCAACATCGTCACCTCGAATGGCAACCTGCTGCAGCCGCAGATTACCATTCCTGCCAATGCCCAATCGGTGACAATCGCGGCCGATGGCACAGTCAGTTACCTGCAGCCAGGTCAGACGGCCGCCACCAAGGCCGGCCAGATCCAGATTGCCGGATTTCAGAACCCCGCAGGGCTCAACAGCCTTGGGCAGAATCTGTACCAACCCACGGAAGCCTCCGGCTCGGCGATCGTTGGCGCACCCGGCGGCCAGGACGGATTCGGCACCCTGCTGCAGGGCTACACCGAGCAATCCAACGTCAGCATTGTGCAGGAATTCATCAATCTGATCGTTGCGCAGCGCGCCTACGAAGCTAACTCCAAGGTCGTCAAAGCCGCCGACGACATGTATCAACAAGTCAACAATCTGAAACAATGACAACCCGCTGTCTCACCGTCTGCTGTTGGCTTATCCCCTGCGCTCTGGCGCAGACTCCCTGCCTTACGGTCACGGGGGAGCAGATTCGGGGCAGCGATGTGGCGCGTGCCGTGCCTGCGCTGGCGAAGATCTCGCCCAACGTTCCGTTGGCTCCGGCGCCCCCGCCCGGCAACACCCGCGTTTTCTATCTTTCGGAATTGCAATCCATCGGCGCGCGCTTCTCGATTCGCGTGGTGGATGCGCAGGAAGTATGTTTTCGGTACGCCACGGAAGACCTGAATCGCGATCGCGTCACCGAGGCCATGCGTAAGGCTCTGCGCGTTCCCGACGCGCGCATCGAACTGCTCGAAACCAGCGCCGGCCCGGTTCCCATCGGCGTCATCGAGTTCGAACGCGAAAATCTCGGCGCTCCCGCCGCGCCCGGCCAGCGTACACCGCTGCCCTGGCGTGGAGACATTGTTTATGCGGGGAACCGCCGCTTTCCGATTTCGGCCAAAGTGCGGATTTCCGCGCCGGTAAGCAGATTAGTCGCCGTCGAGCCCCTGCGTCCAGGCGTCGCCATCAAACCCAGCCAGCTTCGCTCGGAGATCGTCGAGAGCTTTCCTTTGGCCACCAATGGCGTTCTTTCCATCGAACAGATCGCCGGCATGACGCCGCTGCGCCCCATTGCCGCGGGAGCCGAAATACGCCTGGATAATCTGACGCGTCCCAACGATGTGAACCGCGGCGATATGGTTCATGTCGAAGTGCGCATTGGCGCCGCCCATCTGGCCTTGACCGGCCGTGCTGAATCGGCGGGCCATATCGGAGACACCATAGCGGTGCGTAACCCGGATAGCAGCAAGGTCTTCCACGCCATGGTAGAAGCTGCCGGTAAAGTGATCGTCGAACGGCCCGGTCTTGAATAACATGAGCTACAAACTGTCAGGTCTCACCATTTGTATCCTCCTGCTGGTTCCGAGCTCTTACGCGGGCATGGACCTCAAGACGAAAAAGAAGCCCGTCGAACCCAGCGCCCTCGATAAGTACATCCAGGAGTCCATGAGTAACGCCGCGCCTGCCCCGGTCGAAGCATCGGCTGGTTCGCTATGGACCCCCGCCTCGCGCATCACCGATCTGGGCAGCGACCTGCGCGCCACGCACGTGAACGACCTGGTAACCATCGTCGTGGCCGAGCAGGCGTCGGCAGTTGCCACCGGAGCCACACAGACTTCCCGCAAATCTTCCACCACCAATTCCGTCACCTCGCTTGCCGGCCCCAAGAGCGCGACCGGAGCCCTCGCCAACCTGCTCACATCGAGTGGCGATACCGAATTGAACGGCAGCGGAACCACCAGCCGGGGCACCACGCTCAGTACCACTCTCAGCGCGCGTGTCACTCACGTCTTGCCCAATGGCTATCTCGTACTGGAAGGCACCAAGGATGTTCAGGTCAACTCCGAACACCAGTTCGTTAAAGTCAGGGGCATTATCAGACCCATTGACCTCAGTCCCGGTAATGTCGTCACCTCCAATCAACTGGCGCAGATGGAGATCAATATCGATGGCAAGGGTGTTGTCAACGACGCCATTCGTCGGCCCATGTTTCTATATCGGATTCTGCTCGGCTTGCTCCCGTTCTGACCCTTTCCTATGAAACTCACGCTTTATGTGGCTGTTTCTCTTATCCTCCTCGCTTGCGGCGCCACGGCATCCGAAACGCGCTTGAAGGAACTCATCTCCATCGAAGGCGTTCGCGATAACCAACTCATCGGTTATGGACTCGTGGTCGGTCTCGCCGGCACCGGCGACCGTGTGCAAACCGTATTCTCCGCGCAGAGCCTCACCAACCTTCTCGAACGCATGGGACTGACAGTGAATCCCACCGCTATCCAGGTCAAGAACACCGCCGCTGTAATGGTGACTGCGACGCTTCCCCCGTTCTCCCAGCCCGGCGCTCGTATTGATGCGACTGTCGCGGCTATCGGCGACGCGCCCAGCCTGCAGGGCGGCATCCTGCTGATGACCGGAATGAAAGGCCCCGACGGTCAGGTCTACGCGGTAGCTCAGGGTCCGCTCGTGTTAGGCGGGTACGCGGCCGGCGGCCAGGGAAATACACGCTCCGTAAACCATCCCACGGTGGGCAGAATGCCGAACGGCGCTATTGTCGAGCACGGCGCTCCATCGGCTGTCTTCGGCGACCGCCTGCACCTGCAATTGCAACAGGCGGATTTCGCTACCGCCGCACGCATCGCCAGTGCCGTGAACAAACAATTCGAAGGTGTCGCGCATGCCGAAAATTCCGCGCTGATCACCGTCAACGTACCCGAATCCTGGAAAAAACAACCCACTGAATTCATCGCCGAGATCGAGAGCCTCACCATCGAACCCGACAGTACCGCCAAGATTGTGGTCAATGAGCGCACCGGGACAATCATCATGGGCAAACAAGTCCACATCGCGCCCGTCGCCATTATGCAGGGCAACCTCACGGTGGAGATACAAACCATCCAGCAGGTTTCCCAGCCCAACCCCCTGAGCGGCGGTACCACCAAGGTGGTTCCTCAGGTGAATACCAACGTCACTCAGGACAACGCTAAGAATCTGGTTCTCAAGAACGGGGCCACCGTCGAGGAACTCGTGCAGGCGCTTACGTCGATCGGCTCCAGCCCGCGTGACATCATTTCCATCCTGCAGAATCTCAAGACGGCGGGAGCGCTCGAAGCTGAGCTGGAGGTAATCTAGATGAAACTCGATAAGCTCGCCCTCGTCGAAACACCTCTATTGAACGCCAATGCGGCGCCCAAAGACGATCCAGCCAAAGTCAAGGAATCGGCCAGGCAGTTTGAGGCCTTGTTGATAGGTCAAATGTTGAAATCGATGCGGGATTCCGAAGGAGGCTGGCTGGGCACGGGCTCGGACGATTCTGCTTCGTCCGCTATGGAATACGCCCAGGAAACCTTCGCTCAATCTCTGGCAGCGAGCGGCGGCCTCGGGTTGGCTTCCCTCGTCGTCAAAGGGCTACAGACTTCCAGCGAGTAACTAAGCGCTCCAGCTATGTGCACTATAACCCGGGACAGTTTCCATAACGGGAAGCACACCCCAATCCGCCGAAATTGCGGCACTCGGGACATCGTCTTTCCCGGCGGTACTTCCCGGCGCGACTGCCTGCCACGCCTCGCCCAGCGTCTTGAGCAATCCTTCCACTTCAGCCAGCGGATCGTCCGCCCGCTTCAGGTTCCCCACTGTCAGCCTTCCCCGCATGTACTGATACAGTCTGGCCAGATTGGCCGCAATCTCGCCGCCCAGCTTGTGATCGAGCGAACTCTCCAGTTCTCCCAGAATTTCGATGGCCTTCGATATCGCCTTCGCCCGCGCCGCTATGTCTCCTTCGGCGAGGCTGTGTCGCGCCTCCTGCACGTTCCGGATGGCGAACTCGTAGAGTATGTTGACCAGTTCGACGGGGTCCGCCGACAGAATTCTGGTTTCAAGATAGGCCGTCTTCCAACTCATTCCGACGTTTCTCCTGTTTGTTTTGCAGCTCCGGCCGTTGTAGCTCCGGTAGACACCTGGCTCAGCATGCGCAGAATGTTCTCCGGCGGAAACTGGTCAAGTACGGTTCCGGTGCTTCGTTCCACCACGACAACCACAAAACGGTGGCTCTGCGGGTCCCGCACCACGCTGAATTCACGATCGGCGATATCGAGATTGTTCAATTGCCGCGCAGCCGTAAAGGCATTCCGCAAGCTCACGCTTTGGGCAGCATCGGATTGCCTCGCCGTAGGGGAGCTGCTTAGATCGGCCGCGCTGATTGGTGGAACTTCCATAAAACGCCTCTCAGATAGCATTTCAGCCACACTCGATAAGCCGTGTGCTTCAAACTCCACATCGGCGCACCCAACCCAATTTCCAGAAAATTTATGTTTCGCCAGGCAGATAAGCATGACCCGGGCGCTTCTTGTTATATTCCTCACAGTATTTGTGTTGCATGGGCAAACGCCTGCCGAAACCGCGCGCCTGCGAATTGAAAGGTCAGTCGAGAGGCAAAGGCAGGCCCTGAAAGGGATGGCGGAATCCGTCGCCATTCAACAAAGATCAACCAACAGTCAACGGCTATCGATCAAACGGCAGCCGTTCTATTCGGCATCGAGGGACTTTTTCGCCGACCCGTTGCCTGCACTCGCCCCAACGCCGGGCATACCTTGCGGCGCGCTGCCTTCAGGCCAGATCGACCAACTGGTCAACGACGCAGCCGAAAGTACCTCGGTCGCCCGGGAGTTAATTCGCTCCGTGATGCGGCAGGAATCGGGCTTCCGGCCCTGCGCGGTCTCGGCCAAAGGCGCCCTGGGTCTGATGCAGCTTGTGCCCGCCACGGCGAGCCAGCTTGGTGTTACCGACGCCTTCGATCCAGAGGCCAACGTTCTCGGCGGAGCCAGACTTCTTAGACAGTTACTGGACCGATATGGGGGCGATCTGAGCTTGGCACTCAGCGCTTATAACGCCGGAACCGGAAGGGTCGACGCCGCCACGGGCGTGCCCATGATTCCCGAAACGATCGACTACGTGAGCCGCATACTCTCGCGGCTTGCCGATAGTCAGTCCGTCCGCGACAACGCTCCCGATATCAGTTTCCGGCTGGTGGGGAGTGACGGCGGTAAATAATCCGGCGATGAATAAGTCGCCTTGAGTGCGGCAATTCGCTCCGCACGACCTTCGGAGAGCGCGCTGCTGCCGTGCGACAACTGAACTTCGTCGGAAGCCTGGGCGCCCGTTCCGCTCCCCGATACCGCGGGTGAAGATCCGCCTGGCCGCGTCGGCGTCACTTCCGCCGGGAATGACGAATTGTCGATTCGAATCATGGAATGGACCAGTTCCCTTTCATAACACGCATCGGCTGGTCCGCATCGATTTATAACCTATCGCCAAAAGGATTGGTACTGGAACTCCCTCTCGCCGTCAACGCTTCAAAACGAGAGCTTTGTTCCGCTTCTCGTCGTACATGGATTCGTCGGCGCGGGAAACCAGTTCTGTCAAGTCTTCCTTGAGATCCCACGCGGCGATTCCTATCGACGCGCTGAGTTCAACCGCGGTCGTTCCCCGCGGCGTCTTGACCTTGTAGGTTCCGAAGGCCCATTTCCGAACGCGCTCCACACAATTCCGGGCCTCAATCGGATCGCCGTTCACGAGTACGATGAACTCGTCTCCGCCCCATCGCCCGATCACGTCGGTGGATCGAAACTGGGCCCGTAACTCCGCCGCGAATTGCCTCAGCAGGTCGTCGCCGGCCACATGGCCGTAGGTATCGTTGACCGGCTTGAAAGAGTTTAAGTCCAGCAGGACGACACAGAACGCCTGCCCATCCTCGCGGCGTTTGGCAATGGCTGATTCTATGCCGCGTCGATTCAGCAGGCCTGTCAGAGAATCCACGCACTCGCGGCGCTCCGCCTCCGCCAGTTGCTTGCGGTAGTCTTCGAGTCTTACCTCAAGACCTGCTATAGTTCGCTGACCTTCGAGTTCCATATTGCGGACATCGGCCTGCAGTTCGAAGGCGCTCATAACCAGTGATCGGCGCACTTCGGAAAGGTCCTCGAGATCCGCAATTTCCTCCAGCCGCGCAGTCAACTCCCGAAAGCGGGTCAGGTATCGCTTATCGCGCGTACCCAGACTTTGCGCCGCGTTGGCCATGGCCAGCATGATTTCCCGGGCCTCGATGGCTTTGGAGCGCAGGTGCCGCTCTACGCTGTCCGCCCACATGTTGAGCTCGGCATCAACGCTCTGCTGCGCCTTGAAAAGGGTTGCAGGCATTGCCTCGGGAAGAAATTGATCCTGAATTTTCGCCAGATTTTTGGTAAGCCCGCCGTCGGCGCCCGGAACAGCCCGCTCCGCGCACCGGCTCACTGAGGCCAGCGCCGCGCGATAGGCGCGCAACGTGGCCTGAAGCATGTCCTCAGCGTAGGCGTCGATGTGTTTTTTCAGTGAAGTCATTCAATCTCGTGATGAAGCTTCGGGAATTTCGATCGACCAACAGCCGCCGCTCCCTCAGTCCCGGTTGACTCGCGCGTAAGGAAGCTCCGGTGCGCGCGTCCCGTTCAAATCGACGGCGCGGGCCGGCGAGAATGCGGCGGGCGTGGTCCCCCAGGCGGGGCCGGATCCCCAACGGGTCGACTTATGTATATAGATGGAGTTCAGCGGTTCATATCCGCCCGGCCGCTTCGGATCCTTATCGGCCAGCACGGAGTCCGGCCCGCAATGACGAAGACCCAGCATGGCCAGCTCATAGCGGTCCGACACACCCAGTTTTTGGAATAGCTTGGAGAAGTAGACTTTCACGGTGCCTTCGGAGATATTCAGTGCGTAGGCTATTTCCTTGTTGCGGAGGCCCTGCACAACCAATCGAAGAAGTTGCCCTTCGCGCCGCGAGAGATTGCACCGGCGCGATCTCGATGCGGCCTGCGCCACCGAAACCGGAACCCAGGCATTGCCCTCCTTCACCGACTTCAGGCAAGCCAGTACCTCGGCGGGCGCTGAGTTATCGTGCAGGACGCCTGCCGCCCCCCAATCCAGTGCATTAAGCGATGGCTCATTGGCGCTGGTACGCTGCCACACGACGATGGGAACACGCGGCAGGGTGGAGGTTACCTTTCGAATTAATTCGAACACTCCGTTCTGAAGATCGACGATGATGGCAGCGGGTAAGCTGGGTGGTAATGGGACTGGACCGGCGGCGTCGGACGCCCGCGGCATCAACTCAAACCTGAACTCGCGCTCCGCCATGCGTTCCAGCGCCCAACGCAAAAGTTCCCGGTCGGTGTAAACTCCAACAACTTCGCATTCAGGCTGCACGTTGTATGTCCTTTGACAGACTTCTCGGCAGCCAGGCTTCCCTTTCTAGAGCATTTTTGGGAAACCAATATCTATCTGCCGGCGGGAGTTGAAGGCAGCAGTTCCGCGGCGGCCCGCTCCTCGGCGCGTGGCGAACGACGCCGATCCATCGCCCGGAACACATGGAGACAGTTGCGGCACCGGTATTTCCTCTTACCGGTGAAGAAAATAACCAATCGTTCCAGCCCCGACCGCTTCTTGATCATCATTAGATTCGAACAGCATACAGGGCACATTTGCAGTCATAATACAGCGAACGCAGCGGACTTGTCCATGCTGTCGTTAGGTAACGTTGGGTTAAGAAATATTATCCTCGAATCTGCCTCGCCTCCCGACGATTATGGGAAAGAGCATGTTCTCTGTCATCGGTATTCTCATCGTCTTCGGCGCCATCATCGGCGGCTTCCTGATGGAACATGGCAAGCTGATGGTGCTGGTCCAGCCGGCCGAAGTACTCATCATTTGCGGGTCGGCAGTAGGTACGCTGTTAGTGGCTAATCCGCTGCCCCTGGTAATCAAGGTATTCCGCAGTCTGTTGAGCGTGCTCAGCGGCAGCCGCTACACTCAGTCTTCATATCTCGAGAGCCTCAGAATGCTCTACGATATTTTCCAGCTCGCCCGCAAGAGCGGCATGGCAAAACTGGAAGAAGAGATTGAAGATCCCAAGAAGAGTACTGTTTTCTCCAAATACCCCAAGCTCACCAACGATCATCATATGGTCTATTTCATCTGCGACACCTTGCGCACCGCGGCGTCAGGCGTTGTTCCCGCACACGATCTGGATTCCATGCTGGAAAACGATATCGAAGTGCATCATCAGGAAATCAGCGCTCCCGTGCGCGCCCTCGCCACGGTGGCCGATGCGCTCCCCGGCTTGGGAATTGTGGCCGCCGTCCTTGGGGTAACCATCACCATGGGTGCGCTGGGCGGGCCGCCGGAAGAGATCGGCCATAAGGTCGCCGCGGCGCTCGTCGGCACCTTCTTAGGCATTCTCTTGTGCTACGGTGTCGCCGCCCCCCTGGCGGCCAACCTGGAAAAAACCACTGAGGCGGAAACCCAATACTACCAGGTTCTGCGGGCGGGCCTGATGGCGTTTGCCAAGGGAATGTCTCCCATCGTGGCGGTGGAATTTGCGCGCCGCGCCATCCCCCACGCGCTCCGCCCGCTTTTCAACGATATGGAGAAATCGTGTAAGGGAGCCCCGCAGGCCAAGGCGGCCTGAGGACCTTACTTCATGGAACACCAGCAGCCGGTTATCATCATCAAGCGCCCGCGTCACCATAAGGCTCACCACGGGGGCGCATGGAAGGTCGCCTATGCGGACTTCGTCACCGCCATGATGGCGTTCTTCATCGTGCTGTGGCTGTTGAGCAGCAGTGATCAGGTTCAGAAAGCCGTTGGAGGCTACTTCTCGGATCCCACCGGCCATGGAAAAGATGTCGGCAACGGTCTGCGCGGCGTGGGAGGTGAAAGTCTTACCCTCAGCGCGACCGATATGTCGAAACTAAAGGAAAAGCTCGATCAGGCGATCAAGGAGACAGCTTCCCTCAAGAAGGTCAAGGAACACGTAGTTATGGCTGTGACCGGCGAAGGCCTGAGGATTGAGTTGACCGAGGGCACTCAGGGAACTTTCTTCTTCGAATCCGGCAGTCCTCAGCCAACCGGGGCCGGTAAAGATCTCCTGTCGAAACTGGCTGCGGAGATTGGCAAACTACCCAACAAAGTGATCATCGAAGGCCATACCGACTCACAGGCCTTTATGGGACGCGACGATTATTCCAATTGGGAGCTGTCCTCGGACCGGGCTAATTCCGCGCGCCGCTTGATGCAGGAAAACGGCATGAGGCAGGACCAGATCGCTCAGATACGCGGATATGCCGACCAGAAGCCTCGCAATTTGGCGGATCCGGCGGATCCGGCCAATCGACGTATCACCCTGATCATTCAGAATTCACAGCCTGCGGATACCCCGCCCGATCCCAAGGCGCCCAGGGACGCCACCGATCCCAAACCTTCCACCGATCCGAAGACTCAGCCCGCCGCTGCGCCCGCCGCCAAAATTCCCGCCGCCAAAAAATAATCGGTGGAAAACTGTCCGGACTCACCGATACAGAACTCGAAGGAGTTCGTCGATGGAAGTCTATCTGGGACGCCAGCCAATCCTCGACCGCGGCCGCAACGTCATCGGATACGAATTGTTCCATCGTTCGAGTGAGGCCAACTTCTGCGACGCCGCCGATGGCGTCGAGGCTACCTCCGGCGTCATTGTGAATGCGGTTCTCGGCGTAGGTCTGGATCGGCTGCTCGGAGGCAAACCGGCCTTCATCAATTTCGACCGCACCCTGCTGCTGGGTGACTGGACCACACTGCTGCCCCCCGAAAAGGCCATCATCGAAATCCTTGAAACTGTCCCGGCCGACAACGAAGTCCTGACCGCCTGCCACAGGCTTCGCCAGCAAGGCTACGCTTTGGCGCTCGACGATTGCCTGGACGATGCGCGGACCGACGACTTCGCCCCGTTTGTAGACATTCTGAAAGTCGATTTCCAACAGACCTCCCACGCCGCGCAAGAAAGGATTGTCAATCGTTTCCGGAAATTCAAGATGAGAACGGTGGCCGAGAAGGTTGAGACCGAGGAGGAGTTTCAAAGAGCGCTCCGCGTGGGTTACGACTACTTTCAGGGATTCTTTTTCGCCCGGCCCACCGTTCTGCAGGCCGCGCGTATTCCGGCGTCCCAGATGAGCGGCCTGCGTCTGGTGAAACAGATCCAGCGTAAAGAGCTGGATTTTCGTGCCATTGAGGAACTGATCCGGCACGATGTCTGCTTCTCACACTCGCTGCTGACCTATCTGAATTCAGCGGCGTTTCATTGGGCCGAACGGGTAAAATCCGTTCGTCATGGTCTGCTGCTGCTGGGTACGGACGAGATCCGCAAGTGGGTCTGGATGGCCAGTCTGTCCAGCCTCGGTCAGCGCCGGCCGCCGGTACTGATGGCGCAGGTGCTGATGCGCGGCCGCTTCTGCGAGTCCATCGCTCACGCCGCCCGGCTGTCGATCGGCGAATCGGATCCCTTCCTGCTCGGCATGTTTTCCCTGCTCGACGCCATCCTGCAAAGACCGCTGCCCGGCATACTCAACGATCTCAATATCAGCGACAATATTCGCCATGCTCTGCTCGGCACTGCGGGCGAAGCAGACACACTGTCGCTGGTCTTGCGCATCGTGAAATCCTGGGAAGTGGGTGAGTGGCAAACAGTCGAGGCAGCCGCGCAAACCATTGGCCTGTCGCCGGACGCTTTGAGCAAGTGCTATCTGGAGTCTTTGTCCTGGGTCGACACTGTCTTTGTGCCCGAAGAACAAAACTGGGATCGTTCCTCCGCGCCGGCCGATTTCCACCGCAGCGCCGATAGAGATCTCGTACTCGCCGGCAACTAACGCTATCCGCACTTGGGGCAGGTTGGTTACCTGCGGCCGATTGGTAATCGGCCTGCTCCGCCTTTTACCAACGCCCTGCAATCCGAGGTACGTGTGTGCGTGCGGCGCAACGCAGCCCCGACAGCTATATAGCGGGCGGTGTCGCTCTGAACTGCGAAAGGACCGCGCTTTTCCCGCGACATCGACGTCTTCCAGCACTCGCAGCAACGGCTTGAACCGCCGCTGAAGCCGACGCGAACGCGTTGGCCGCAGCCGGATTTGACCTCTTAGGGAAAGAGACCGGGGAAGTCAAGCGGCACGTAGGCCCGTGCCCGGACAATCCGACGCTATAACAACGGAAATGAGCCGAAGCTGTAAACGCGGATATCAGGGAAAGGTGGCTTGCGAAAGGGGCACATCGACCCGCCTCCCGAAATACTCCTTCACGGGCGCCGGTTTCAGCGGGGGCGGTTGTTGTTTATAAGGGTAGCTCCGAAGACCGTGAGGACCGTTACGGCGATGCCGACCAGTTGGGCGTTTGTCATGTGAATCTTCGGATTCTACTTTCCACTTACCTTGAAATAAAGCAAAGGCGGAGATTTCCTTTGCGAACCGCAGAGCTCAGGAACGCCGGTGCCAACAATTTCCACTATTTTTCTGCACAGAACAAACGACTTCCCCGAATAACGATCGATCCGCCTGCCCCTCGTCTGTCAAAACCATCATTGAAAGCATCGGAGCGGAAAATTCCGCCCAACGCAGGCCCTACCCCCCAATTCCAAGGCACAAAAAAACGGCGGCGGGAGCCTTGTGAGCTCCTGCCGCCGAGGTTGGTGGTTGGTTAGTTGGTTATCTACTGCAGGGTGACGCTGAAGGTGATGCTGCCCGTCAGTGCGTTGTTCGCGGTTGAGTCGGACGAGTTCACTGTTACCGAATAAGTTCCGGCTACCGCGCTCGCGGCCATGCTGACCTCACCGGTCGAGCTCAGCACGACATCGCTCGCCGAGCCGCCAGCCGCGGGAGTAACGGTTCCGAGCGTATAGGTGTAGGGCGGCAGTCCGCCGGTGGCCTTAACGGTCGTAACGTTAGAGATCAGGCTGCCATGCGTACCGGCCGGGTTGGCGACCGCGGTTTGAGTCATGAACAAATCAGCCTGAATGAAGATCGGGATCGTGACGCTGCCCGTCAAAGGAATGGGCGAAGTCTGATCGGTTGCCGTAACGGTGATGCTGTAATTGCCGCCGGTGTTAGCAACCGGAGTCCCCGTGATGGCGCCCGTGCCGGTGTTGAACAACAGGCCGGCCGGCAGCGTGCCCGCGGTGATTGCATAGGTGTATTGACCCGTACCGCTGCCTTCCGAGGCGGTAACCTGCCCGGTCACAGCCTGGTCGACCATACCCGATATAGAAGTGGGCGACGCGGTCATCAGGAGCCGCGGAGCCACCCATATCGTGACGCCCGCCTGGCTGGTCTGGCCCTGCGACGAGATCTGGATCGGCAGCGCTACGGGACCGGTAAGGCTAACCGTGGTGCACGGCGTCTGCGGCGGAGTGGGGCCGCAGCCGGCCGGCGTGGTGAACGATGCGGACGAGACCGGAAGAGTCACGTTGATCTGGTACAGACCGGTGATCGCTGTGTCCACAAAGCCGGCGAAGCCGACGGAGGT